>Ga0307929_1000973_pt1 | contig 24480 bp, 22 predicted proteins | sample AceLakmetage1330_FD_203160 | JGI IMG/M metagenome (GOLD analysis project Ga0307929, IMG submission 203160) | Saline water microbial communities from Ace Lake, Antarctica - #1330 | ecosystem: Environmental > Aquatic > Non-marine Saline and Alkaline > Saline | place: Antarctica: Ace Lake...
AACTGGCCTGTCACTAGCATGCAATGGTGACCGTTTCACCTTGCGAACCGGACTCTGAGTGAACAAAGCCTATTGCCGCAACACAAGCCTGTCGCCATCAAAGCGAACGGCGCTCAACTCGCGCAGGAAAGACATGCCGAGCAGCGACTGGGCTAGACCTTCGCCCTGGGTGACTGAGGCAGCCACATTGCGCACAGTGAGCGAGCCGATGCGGATTTCGTCCAGCACCACCCGTGCGCCGGGCACCTGACCATTCGCGGTGGAATAAATACGGTCAAATCGCAGGGTGGACAGATCGATCCCCAGCCGCCGGGCATCCGCCGCGCTCAGGGCCACATCGCTGGCACCTGTATCGACCATCAGGCGCACATGGGTGCCGTTGATGAGGGCCTGCGTATAGAAATGCCCGTCACGCTCGGCGCGAAGTGATACTTCGCCATTGCGCTCCTCAATGGGGGCTGATGGCACCACCTCGCCGATGATGCGGCTGGCCAGCATCTCAAACTCGGTGCGGAAGGAATAGGCCGCCACCAGCACAATGCCGATGGCGATCCAGACTAATGCCTGCTTGAGGGCGAGGCCCGCCCGGTTCCGCCAGCCGACAATGACCGACGAGCCGACGAGAGCCAGCAGCAAAACCAGATAAACCAGACGCATCTGGCTATCTTCGTTCGCAAGACGGCCCGGCGTCTGAAAGGTCAAAACCAGCACGAGGGCAGCCACGGCAAGGCCGCCAAGCCCGATCCAGGTCCAGCTATTGCGATACATGGGGCCTCTTCATTTTTGCGGAAAACAATGGGATATGCCCGGTGTATTGGCACTTTCGCAGCAACTGTGCGCGATATTGTGGATGATGCGGCAAATTTTCCCTTGGAGTCACGCGTCAGCGGAATTATCTGTTATCTGGTGTGATATGAGATATTACACAAGATAATATTGGAAATAGAGATCTCGACATGGCCGACAAGCCAACCCAGCTAAGACCTGCTGCAGGTGTATTGCCCGGTGAAATGCGCCAGCGCTTCGGCCTGCCGGTGTTTGACGCGGGCTGGGTGTGGCTTGCGGGCGCTGGACCGGGCGACCCCGGCCTATTGACCCTGCACACGGTACACGGCCTCGCAGAGGCGGATGCGGTTGTTTATGACGCGTTGGTGGATGACCGCATTCTGGCGCTGGCAAAACCAACCGCCGAACTTGTTTTCGCCGGCAAGCGCGGCGGCAAGCCGAGCCCCAAGCAGCGCGATATTTCAGACCGGCTGATTGAACTCGCGCGTGCCGGTAAGCGCGTGCTGCGGCTTAAAGGCGGCGATCCGTTTGTGTTTGGCCGCGGCGGCGAGGAAGCACTAGCACTGGTCGCCGCGAAGATTCCGTTCCGGGTGATACCCGGCGTTACCGCGGGCACGGGCGGGCTGGCCTACGCGGGCATTCCGGTGACCCATCGACAGACCAATCAGGCGGTAACATTTGTGACGGGCCACAGCGCTGCGGGCGATGTGCCGGACGGGCTGGACTGGCAGGCGATCGCCAAAGGGTCACCCGTGGTGGTGCTCTATATGGCCATGAAGCATCTGGACGTCATCGCCAGCCGCTTTATTGAAGCTGGACGTGATGCGAATGAGCCCGTCGCCGTGGTCAGCAATGCATCGACTCCGGACCAGCGCGTATTGGAAACAACGCTGGTGCGCGCTGCTGCAGATGTGCAGGCGGCGGGCATGGAAGCGCCGGCCGTCATCTGCATCGGCGAAGTCGTGCGGCTGCGGCAGGGGCTGGATTGGTTGGGTGCCATGACCAATGGACGGGTGCTCAATCCTGATCCGCTGGGCCAGACCGACACCGACGAAAAGGCAGTGTCCGGCATCAGCAGCTAGACGCTCATAAAAATCGCCAACCCAAGCAGCGCCCAGACTTCAGCGGTTTGTTGAAGTGCGATCGGCATGGGCAGGATGTCCGCATCTATTTCACGCATCAAAATGCGTGGGGCCAGCCATGCCCCAAGGGTCGCACCGGCCGCGGCAACAGCGCCCGGCAGAAGACCCAGACTGATAACCGTCAGCAGCAAGGCGATGATGATGGCGGTTGTCTGCGGACCAAGATCACTACCATTGCCTTCATCAAGATCTTCTTCGGTAATCTGCGTGCCGTCTGGCGGCAGGATCACCACCTTGGGATCGCTATAGGCATCAACCGGAGCGATATCCGAAGCGTCTGTATCCGGTGCCGGTTCGAGCAGCAAAGCTGCCGCATGCGACAGCGCGCCGGTGGCAACCAGCGCCAGCACAACCATATGCGGCCCGCCGCCCGGCGTTGCAGGATCACCAAATACAAAGATCGCGACGATTTTGAGAAGCGTCGCGACCAGCAATGGAGCGACGGCGCGGTCGCCTTTGTCATCCATGTGGCCGCCGATGAGAATGAGTGCGGCAACGGCCAGCACCGCATTGACAGCGATCGGCAGACCGACATCGTTAGCGGCAAAATAGACCCCACCAGCCGCCAGCCCGGTGAGCGCCCCGACTAGCGGATAAGCCCGCCGCACACGCGGCGACAGAGCAGCTGGTGCCGGTGGCGCACCGATGGGAAGACGCGTCAGCGTGGCCGCTGCTGCATGCAGGTCCAACCACCAAGCCCGCAACGTCCAGCCGTCGTCTTGATTGTATTTTTGTTCGGTCATTTTCGGGGTTGTATGTACTGCTGGAACGCCTTGTCGACAAAATTGTAAGTTATGTGACTTAATCGCATCATGAAAAACGTAGCGTCAAGCGCACCCTATCGGTGGCGTGATGCATGCGCCACACCGGCGCAGGGTGGTCAGTTTTCTTGAAACACGCACTGAGAAAGCTAATATCCGGCACAACGCAACAACGATCTTAGTTATATGGACGGTGTTTCGGGCAGGCGGACCCAGGTGGGGAGGCCGGTAGATCCGGGATGCGGCGGGCCCCGAAGGCCCTGAAGGGAATGACATGGATATTGATTTTAGCCCCGAAGACTTGGCATTTCGCGACGAAGTGCGGCAGTTTATTTCGGAGAATTACCCTGACAAGCTGCGCAAGAAGCGCAATCGGCAGGAGATGGGCAAGGAAGACATCCTCGCCTGGCACAAGATTCTCCACAAAAAGGGCTGGGTCGCCCCTCACTGGCCAAAGCAGTATGGTGGCACCGAATGGAATGTGACCCAGCGTTACATCTGGGGCGAAGAAAATGCCCGCGCTGAAACCTCGCCGCTGCTGCCATTCGGCCTGGCAATGGTCGGCCCGGTGATTTTCAACTACGGCAATGAAGAGCAGAAGGCCCGGTTCCTGCCGCGCATCCTTTCCGGTGAAGACTGGTGGTGCCAAGGCTACTCCGAACCCGGCTCGGGCTCCGACCTTGCAAGCCTGCGGACCCGGGCGGTGCGCGACGGCGACCATTATGTGGTCAATGGCAGTAAGACCTGGACGACACTTGCGCAGCACGCCGACTGGATGTTCTGCCTTGCCCGCACCGACACCGAAGTAAAGCAGCAGGAAGGCATCTCGTTCCTGCTCATCGACATGAAGACGCCGGGCATCACCGTGCGTCCGATCATCACCATCGATGGCGGCCACGAGGTCAATGAGGTGTTCCTCGAAGACGTGCGTGTGCCAGCTGAAAACCTCATTGGTGAGGAAAACAAGGGCTGGACCTACGCCAAGTTCCTGCTCGGTAACGAGCGCTCCGGTATTGCCGGCGTTGCCCGTTCCAAGAAAGCCATTGAGCGCCTCAAGACCATTTCGGCAGCAGAAACCGTGGACGGTGAGCCGCTGATCAAGACGGACAGCTTCAAGCGCAAGATTGCCGAACTTGAGATTGATCTCACGTCTCTGGAGTTCACCGAACTGCGCACACTGGCGCAGGAAAGCAAAGGCAAGGGCCCGGGACCGGAAAGCTCGATTCTCAAGATCAAGGGCACCGAAATCCAGCAGCGCATCACCGAGCTGACGATGGAAGCCGTGGGCAACTATGCCTATCCGTTTGCAGCACCCAATGGTGAAGGCTCTAACGAGCTGCCCGGCCCCGATTATGCTCTGGGCGCATCACAGGCCTATTTCAACATGCGGAAAACGTCGATTTACGGCGGTTCCAACGAGATTCAGCGCAACATCATTGCGAAAGCCGTGCTGGGGCTCTAATCACTACCGCGAACAGTTTTGTTTTGGGGGCGTGTTGTGCCAACCGGCTCGGCACGCCCCTGGAGCAGACCCGATAAACCAATTCATTTGAAACGCAGGCCGCCGGTGTTGGTGGCTTGAACAAAAAACCTGAAATCAGGAAGGACGCCCGAGCGATGGATTTTTCCTTCTCCGAAGAACAGACACTGCTGCGCAACTCGGTGGAGCGGTTTGTTCAGGACAAATACGACTTTGACACCCGCCAGAAGATTGTTTCCAGCGATGAAGGTTGGAGCCGTGCCAATTGGCAGCAGATGGGCGAGCTTGGCCTGCTTGCAGCTCCCTTCTCCGAAGAGCAGGGCGGCCTTGGCGGCGGTCCGATCGACGTGATGCTGATTATGGAAGAGTTCGGCAAGGGCCTCGTGGTCGAGCCGTTCATTCCTACCATTGTGCAGGCAGGTGGTTTCCTGCGCCGTGGCACACCGGCACAGATCGAAGAGCATGTGCCCGGTATTGTCAGCGGCGAGACCGTGTGGGCATTTGCCTATGCAGAGCCGCAGGGCCGCTACAACCTTGCGGATATCGTAACCACCGCCAAGAAAGATGGCGAAGGCTATGTGATTAACGGCAACAAGGCCGTGGTGCTCGGCGGTCCGTGGGCCGACAAGCTTATCGTGACTGCCCGTACATCGGGTGGCCAGCGTGATGCCAAGGGCGTAACGGTATTCATCGTCGACAAGTCGGCCGCAGGTGTTTCGACCCGGGATTACCCGACGGTTGACGGTTCCCGCGCATCCGAAATTACGTTTGAAAATGTGAAGGTCGGCGCAGACGCCGTCATCGGCGAAGTTGATAATGGTCTGCCGCTGGTTGAACTCGTCAGCGACGAGAGCATTGGTGCACTGGCGGCAGAAGCCGGCGGCTGCATGAAGATGCTGGTGGATGACACCGTTGAGTATTGCAAAACGCGCAAGCAGTTCGGCATGCCCATCGGCAAGTTCCAGGTCCTGCAGCACCGCATGGTCGACATGTTCATGAACCATGAGCAGTCCGTCTCCATCAGCTACATGGTCAACCTGAAGCTGGGTGAGAGCGAAGTCGAGCGCAAGAAAGCCGCCTCCGCTGCAAAAGTGCAGATCGGCAAGGCGGGGCGCTTTGTTGGCCAGCAGGCTGTGCAGCTTCACGGCGGCATGGGCATGACCGACGAACTGCGCGTCGGCCACTACTTCAAGCGTCTGACCATGATCGACACCCAGCTTGGCAATGTCGATTACCACCTAAAGCGCTACGCCGACGCTGCATAAAGCGGACACAAGACCAAAAATAAACGGCCGCGCTCAAACCAGAGCGCGGCCGTTTTGCTTTCAGGGTGCGCCACCAAGCCCTCAGGCCCTCAGGCGAAGTGACGTGCTGCAGCAAGTTCATTCATGATGATGCGCGCACGCGGCAGTGTAGCCATTGCCGTGGTGCCCTGGCCCACGACGCTGTCCAGATGGATCTCACCGCCATGCGCCTGCACAAGGCCATTGACGATTGCCAGCCCAAGTCCAGTACCGCGTTCGCCGGTATGAGCTTTGGAATTGCCATGTGTGAAGGCATTCATCACCTGATCAAGTTCCGATTGCTCCATGCCGCAGCCCGTGTCTTCCACGCCAAGGCCAATGGCACCATCTGGCTGGATATGAGCGAACACGGTAATGGTGCCGCCGCCATCGGTGAATTTGAGGGCGTTGGAGGCGAGGTTGAGCCAAAGCTGCCTGATCGCCCGATTGTCGGCGAGGATGCGTGGCAGATGGCGCGGTATGTCGCTCTTTAGCTTAATGCCGCGATTGGCAGCGGAAATTTCGATCATCCGAAGACATTCTTGCGCCATTTCAGCGAGGTCTACGGGCTCTTCATCCAGCTCAAGCCGACCAGCCTCAATGCGGGCGAGGTCAAGGATGTCGTCGATCAGCGACAACAGATGCCGACCGCTGCCATGGATATCCTCTGCATACTGTTTGTAGTTTTCGTGCCCTACAGACCCGAAGGTTTCGCAGCGCATAACGTCCGAGAAGCCGATGATGGCATTGAGTGGCGTACGCAGTTCATGGCTGATGCTGGCCAGAAAGGCAGATTTGGTCTGGCTGGCTTCTTCCGCCTTTGAGCGCTCTTCCTCAGCTTTTGTGCGCTCTTCTTCCGCCGTAGATTTTTCGTTCTCCAGCTTGGCGATCAGCGCATCTTTCTCGTCCCGCAGCGCCAGCATATCACCGGCAGTACGGTTGAGGCGTTGTCCCATGAGAAACAGGAAATATGCATAGACGATGCAGACCACAGCAACGCCGGTAAGCAATGCTTCGCCCGAGAATAGCGGACGCAAAATGAGCGCTGCGGCAGGAATGGCAATTGAAGCAAAGAGCATTGGTGCAAACACCGCTGCATGCCCAACCAGCACAGACAGATGTGCCGCCATGGTAGCCAGCAAGAAAGCATTGTTGGCAACATCACCGGGGATCCAGAACCATAGGGCCATTGACGCCCACGCGAGTTCAGACAGCGTATGCAACGCCACAAGCGTTATGGCCCAGCGCTGGAATGCCTTGTGGGATGTATCCCTCGGTGTGGTCTGTTTGGCGAAGTAGTAGAAGGCCAGATAAAATGCAATGCATGCGGCAATCCACAGGCTTGGTCCGACAGGGCCGAACCAGTACATGAAAACACCGCCCACGCCGATAATGAGCAGGGGCACTACGACGACCGACGGCACCATGTTGCCGACGAAATAGTTCATCTGCGAACGCGCAGCGTTGCTTCGGAAATGGTCCGCTAGCGAGATCACAAGCTTGCTCCGGGCATCTGGAAAAATTGGGTGGAGGGACCAACCGGCCCCGGCACTTCTGCAGCATGCCCGGAATGTGTTAACCAACCGCTTCGCCGGAGGCTTTGAAGCAAAGGAAATTTGCGTCAGAAAGCTGCCGATAGGAAACACCAAGGACGCCAAAATGACCGAAACTCCGTTGCTGCTTGAAATTGATGGCCATGTTGCAACCCTGACGATTAATCGCCCGGACTCGCGAAACGCTTTGGGTGAGGCCGAGGATGGACCGGCGTTTGCCGCGGCTGCTGAACAGATCAATGCCGATATCAATATCCGCGCTGTGATTCTCACCGGCGCAGGTAAGGCCTTCTCAGCTGGCGGGAATATCAAGGCGATGAATGAGAAGGCTGGCAGCTTTGGGGGGGCGGGCGTTGATATTGCCCGGGGCTACTACACAGGCATCCATCGTATCGTGAAGTCGCTCTGGTCGCTGGAAGTGCCGATGATTGCCGCCGTCAACGGACCAGCTATCGGCCTGGGTAATGATGTTGCGTGTCTTGCTGATACGCGGATTGCATCGGACAAGGCGATTTTTGGTGCGACCTTCCTGAAGATAGGCCTTGTCCCTGGCGATGGCGGCTCGTGGTTGCTGCCGCGTGTCATCGGAACTGCGCGGGCCGCAGAACTATTTTTCACCGGTGACGTGATTGATGCGGAAACCGCCTGCCAGTGGGGCCTTGTCAGCCGCGTGGTGCCGCATGACACCCTGATCGCAGAAGCCCGTGCATTGGCAGATAAGATGGCCGCTCAACCACCGCATGTACTGCGTATGACCAAACGCCTGATGCGGCAGGGTATGACCGCAACCTTTGACCAGATCATGGATATGTCCGCCAATATGCAGGCGCTGGCCCATAAGACGGATGACCACGCGGAAGCTGTGGCAGCCTTCATTGAGAAGCGGCCACCCACATATCACGGCCGTTAGGCGTCTTTCGGCCTGTTTGGGGATAATTGACCGGCACAAGCCTCTTTGGGCAATTGCCCAAGCGCGCACATGGTCATAAAGTCCCCGCGACACCAAATTCAGTCCATCGAATACAATAAATTTCAGGGAGAATAATATCATGGCCGCAGTTGGCATCGTCGCAACACTCACCGTTCAGGCAGGCAAGGAAGCCGAGTTTGAAACTGTCTTCAAGGAACTGCGCACGCAGGTTCTGGCCAATGAAAAAGGCTGCGAAATGTATGATGTCTACAAGTCCAAAGCCGATGGCACCAAATACGTGATCATGGAGCGCTACACGGACGAAGCAGCGCTCAAGGCGCACGGCGAATCCGCCTACTTCAAGGCTGCAGGCCCCAAGCTGGGCGCGGTTCTGGGTGGTGCGCCGGTGTTGGATTATCTTGATCCGGTCGCTTAGGGACTACAGTTAGCATGCTCGTTGTTGGTGGCCGTCGGATTCAGGTTCGATGGCCACCGCAACGAAAAATGCCCGCGTGTAGCTTGCGGTTTTTCAGGTTGATAAAATAATCAGTATACGGAGCGGGAGCCGAGAAAATGGATCTCAGTTTTTCAGAAGAAGACACGGCCTTTCGCGAGGAAGTGCGCGCTTTCATCGACGAAGCCTTCACCGATGATCTGCGCCGTAAAATGGCGCGCACAAAGAACGGTTACCTCGACAAAGAGGATCACATCACCTGGCAAAAGCGGTTGCATGCCAAGGGCTGGGCTGCGACCCATTGGCCCAAGGAGCATGGCGGCCCGGGCTTTACCCCAAGCCAGCACTACATTTTCGATTGCGAAATGTCCGCGGCCGGTGTGCCCCTGACTGTGCCCTTCGGCATTCGCATGGTGGCACCGGTGATCATGAAATTCGGGACCGAAGAGCAGAAGGCGAAATATCTGCCGGACATTCTCGCGACGAATCTGTGGTGGTGTCAGGGGTATTCCGAGCCGGGTTCAGGCTCGGACCTTGCCTCCGTGCAGATGAAGGCCGAGGACAAGGGCGATCATTATCTATGCAACGGCTCAAAAATCTGGACCACGCAGGCCCAGCACGCAGACATGATTTTCTGCCTTGTGCGCACCAAGAAGATGGAAAAGCGTCAGGACGGCATCTCCTTCCTGCTCATCGACATGCACACGCCCGGTGTGAAGGTTGAGCCTCTGGTGACACTGGACGGCCCAGCCGAAGGCAAGCAGGAAATCAATCAGGTGTTTTTCGAGGACGTGAAAGTGCCCAAGGAAAACCTGATTGGCGAAGAAAACAAAGGCTGGACCTACGCCAAATATCTGCTCGAGTTCGAGCGCGGCAACGCCTATGCACCCGGTCTCATGCGGTCGCTTGGCAAGGTGCGCAAGATTGCTGCTGATACAAGTGTTGGCGAGGGCACGTTGGCCGATCAGCCGCACTTCCAGGCAAAGATCAACGACATAGAGACTCAGGTCCGTGCGATGGAATTTACCGAACTGCGGATTTTCTCGGCCATGTCGAATGGTCAGAATCCCGGTCCGGAATCATCCATGCTGAAATGCCGTGGCACGGAACTGCAGCAGGCGATATCCGAACTCGCACTGGAAGGCGTTGGTTACTACAGCATGCCTTTCGTCCGCGATACGTTTGCGCTGCAAAATGAAGAGGTCGTCGGCCCGGACTATGCACCGGTAACGGCGCCCTACTATTTCAGCCTGAGAAAAGCCTCAATTTATGCGGGTTCAAATGAGATCCAGCGCAATATCATGGCCAAGGCAGTGCTTGGTCTTTAGGGGCCGTTAATTCGCTGTTAACGACATAAAGCCGGGGCGTAAAAGCGCCCCGGCTTCGTGTTTTTGGCCGCAGCTCATCAATTTTTAACCGGTATCGATGCAAGGTTTTGCGATGAAACGATTGCAGTACATTGCGCGGATCCTCTGGGGTCGCCAACGCACCAAGGCGGAGTTCGATGAGTCGATCGCCGGTGTGGAAAATTATCTTGATGTCCACCGCTGGGACCTCATCAATGCGGCAACCATATCCGGCCTGCTGACGCTTGCTTTCGTGTCGGTCGGCCTGGGTACCCAGGCCATGATCTGGGTAGCCGCCGTGATGGTCGCCGAGACGCTGTTTACGCTCTTGCGGTGGCATATGGCGAAAACACGCACGAACACCCGCAATGTCTATTCGCGCATGAGCATGCTGCAGGGCGCGTCCTTCATTACCCTTTGTATCTGGGTGCCCGGGCTGCTTTTTGGCTTCGGCACCAGCGACCCGGTTGCGACGACGCTTGTTCTGCTCTCATGGGCCGGCGCGCTGATTGTCGTGTCGCATCAAAACGACACCATTCCACGCATTGCTATAACCAGCAGCGCGGTGCCTGCTGCGATGATCGCAATTACACCCTTGGTCTATGCTGAATATCCGGCCGATGTGGCACTTGCCGGTCTTTGTTCGATGTTGGTGCTGCTGGTGATGCGGAACACCATCGCTAATTTGCGGGTTAACCGGCAGCTCTTTGAAGTGCAGGCCGACAAGGACGAGCTTATTGGTGAGCTCCAGTTCGCCCGGCAGGCCGCCGAAGCCGACCGCCGCAGGGCCGATCAGGCCAATCGTGCAAAATCTGAATTCCTGGCAATGATGAGCCACGAGATCCGAACGCCGATGAATGGCATGTTGGGCATGGCGCAGATGCTTGTGCGCGGCGACCTGCCCGAAGAGCAGCACGGCTACGCACAGACTGTTGTTGATTCGGGTGAAGCACTGCTGGCGCTGCTGAACGATACGCTTGATCTGTCACGCATTGAATCCGGCCGGATGAGTCTTGATGCGGACGAGGAAGACCCGCGGCGCATCTTTGAAGGTATCGAAGCCTTATGGGGTCCGCGTGCGCGCGATGAAGGCCTCAAATTCAGCGTGGAAATTTCTCCGGACGTGCCGGCACGCGCTCACATTGATGCGCGCAAAGTGCAGCAGCTCTTGTCCAATCTCGTTGGCAACGCTGTGAAGTTTACAGGCCAGGGTGCCATCTCCATGCGGGCGAGCGTACCCAAGCGCGGGCATCTGCGCTTTGAAGTGGTGGATACCGGCCCGGGTATTGCCGAGGAAGCCCAGAAACGCATTTTCGAAAAATTCACGCAGGCGGACGCCTCTACAACACGGCGATATGGCGGTTCCGGCCTGGGCCTGACCTTGTGCAAGGAATTCGTCGAACTGATGGGCGGCAGCATTTCCGTGGAAAGTGCTGAAGGTGAGGGTGCACGCTTCATCGTCGACATTCCCTGCCGCTTCTATGAAAGCGCTGTTGCTGAGGAGCCGGTTAAGCGCTCACCGGATGCAGAGATGATGCTGGGGGAAGCCGACGACGCATTGCGCATTCTTGTAGCCGACGATCACCCCATTAATCAAAAGCTGATGCGCGCCTACGTGGATCGGTTCGGGTACACCTGTGAGGTGGTCGAGAACGGCCGTCAGGCAGTGGATGCAGTAGCCTATGGAACCTTCGATATTGTGCTCATGGATGTGCAGATGCCCCAGATGGACGGCATTGCTGCGGCAGCAGAAATCAGGAAGCTGCCCGGCGAACGGGCGCAGATTCCGATAGTGGCAATCACCGCCAATGCCATGGTCGGCCAGCGCGAGGAATATCTGTTGCAGGGGTTCGACGGATATGTATCAAAGCCCATCGATACGCAGGCTCTGAAAGCCGAAATCGATCGCGTCAGGCTGGGAGCGGGCCAAAATAAAACAGCCGCGAGCGCATAAGACGCCCGCGGCTGCCAGTCTGGTCTGATCGAGAGTTCAGGCTTACTTACCTGATGCCTTTTCAAAGAACTTGCCGGTCTGCTCGCCACCCATGAAGAAGGGCTTGGCGTTTGAGAAGTCGGTGATCTTGTCCCAGGCTTCCAGAACCTTTTCAGCGGTGAGATCATCGCGGCCGACAAAGACGCCGTCAGCTTCAACAATCTGTGCCGCTGCAAACACACCTGCGCCTGCGCACAGGATGGTGCCCGTCGGGGCATCTTCGCTGACCAGGATCATGACACCCGGCGACACGAATTCCGGCTTCAGCATGGCTTCTGCTTCGGGCGGCATCAGGTTTTCGGTCATCCGCGTAAAGGCAACCGGTGCCAGCGTGTTGACGCGGATATTGTCCTTCTGACCTTCGATCTTCAACGTGTTCATGAGACCTGCAAGGCCAAGCTTGGCGGCGCCGTAATTGGCCTGACCGAAGTTGCCGTAGAGGCCTGAGGATGACGAGGTCATCATGATGCGGCCGTACTGCTGCTCTTTCATGATCGGCCACACGGCCTTGGTTGCCTTGGCGGAACCGGTCAGGTGAACATCCACGACGATGTCGAAATCCTTCTGTTCCATCTTGACGAAGCTCTTGTCGCGCAGGATGCCGGCATTGTTGATGAGAATGTCGATGCGGCCAAAGGCATCCATCGTCTGCTTGACGAGGTTTGCAACACCGGCGTCGTCAGTCACGCTGGAGCCGTTGGAAATGGCCTCTGCGCCAAGTGCCTTGATCTCTGCCACAACCTTGTCGGCGGCGTCTGAAGAACCGCCGGAGCCGTCCACTGAACCGCCAAGATCATTCACCACCACCTTGGCGCCACGGCGCGCCAGTTCCAGCGCATGGCAGCGCCCAAGGCCACCGCCTGCGCCGGTCACGATTGCAACTTTTCCGTCGAACGAAATCGTCATGTTCTGTTGATCCTTGTTTTGTCGAGCCTGCCGGGAAGGGCAGGGAATAAGGCCGGATGGTGGCCTGATGAAGAAGCGGGTCCGCTGCTGCCGCAGGGACACCAAAATTGCTGGTGAGGTTTTGCATCCCCGCGTTTGTCCGGTCAAGCTGCTGCATAGGACAAGTCGCGCCGTGGATGTGCCGCCGGGTACTTCGGAGGACGGTCAGCGATCATTTGATGGCGTGACGGTATTTGTAGGTCTCGTGCAGATGCTGACCGAAAATCGCCGGATTTTGCCTGAAAAGCGGTAATCGCCGGTCTGATAGCGTAATTCGCGGTTGTGGCCGGGCTGGCGCGGGTAGCTTAGGCGGCCTTCTTCATGGCGAAGGCATCGGCCAGCAGCTCATAGGAGCGCACCCGGTCCGCATGGTCGTAGGTGATGGTGACCAGCGCGAATTCGGCAACGTCATGGTCTGCTGCCATGCTGAGAAGCTGGTCGCGGACCTGTGTAGGTGTGCCCGTCAGGCCGCGCGCCTCTATGCCCTGCAGAACGGCCTTTTCTTCATCCGAATATGGATAGGCCAGAGCCTCCTCGATGGACGGGAAAGGTTCGTGCCGACCCTGCATGAGCCAGAGCACCCAAAGGTTGCGGCTGGCCGCCACGCGGCGGGCCTCTTCCGGTGTTTCGGCCACCATGACCGATACACCCATGGCTGCATGGGGTGCTTTGAGGGTGCGCGACGGACGGAAATGTTGCCGGTAGGTGCCAAGCGCATGGGTGGTTGAATCCGGATTGATGAAATGCGCATAGCAATAGCTGAGGCCGAAATGAGCCGCATGCATGGCCCCGTCGCCGCCGGAGCCGAGCATCCACATTTCCGGCATGCCCGGCCCCATGGGAGCTGCATGAATGCCGCGATAGGGATGGTCCAGCGGAAAGCCGCCGTCATCGCCCTCAAGACCGTTGGCATCTTCAAGAAACTGAGTCAGCATTTCCACAACCTGCGGAAAGACTTCCGTCGAATAGGCATTGGGACCTGGCATCAGGGCCGCCGTGGTGCGCGGGTCTGTGCCTGCTGCGCGGCCAATGCCCAGATCGATACGGCCGGGGTACATGGTTTCAAGAAGCCGGAATGTTTCTGCCACCTTCAGCGGTGAGTAGTGCGGCATCATCACACCGCCGGAGCCGATGCGCATGGTGCGTGTCTCCGCTGCCAGCCGCGCAATCAGGACTTCAGGGGCCGAGCCTGCAAATGACATCGTATTGTGATGCTCAGCCACCCAATACCGCTTGTATCCCAGCGCCTCGCATTGCCGGGCAAGGTCGATTGTATTTTCGAGCGCCTGACCGGCCGTGCCGCCGGCCCGGATGGGGGATTGATCAAGGACAGATAGGAGCGGGCGCTGCATCAAACTCTCTTTCTCAGTTTCTCTTCTTCAGCTTCTTCAGGATGCCGCTGAAAGTGAGCAATGTCGCATCATTCGCTGTTACCGTACCACGCACAAACACCATGCTGCCGGTCGCGCGGACCACTTCGCCTGTGGCGTAGACATTACCCGAAGGCGGCCCCGCTGACACAAACTCTCCATTCAGTGCGATCGTGACAGCACCCTCGTCGCCGAGCTCATCCTTGGCAATCGAGAACAGAGAGAAATCTGCAAAAGTCATCAACATGCCGCCATGAATGGCACCACCGCCATTCAGGTGCTTTTTCGTCACCTCGAATCCTGAGACAATCCCGTCCGGCGTCCGCTTGAAATAGAATGGACCCGCCATATCTTCGAATGGATCAGTAAAGGCCCAGGTTTCCCAGTCGCTGAAATTATTATGATGAGACGTATCGGGCATGGTTCTGCATTGGCTCCATTCATTTCCAGCGCTGGATATTCAGCGCTGGATATAGTGTGCGACAGTTGATTCGTTAAGGTGCCTGCTTCTGCGGTACAGTTTGTTTTGGGTACAATTTCAGGATCCCAGTGTGGCGAACAAAGACATAAGTGACCCCGACATACGCCCGGTTCCGGTGGAAGAACTCACCATACCGGTTACACAGGCCGGTCTCGCCTTCTGGCGGGATGCATGTGACGGCGGAGTTATGCCACCTGTTTCAGCGATCAGCCCGGCGGCTCTCAAAGAGTTGTTACCGAGCGTAGTCATTTTTGAACCTGTCAGGACAGCGGCTGCCGACTCTGATGCCGAGCCCGAAGATTTTCGTTACCGGTTGTTGGGTGAATGCGTCAATGAGGTGTTCGACGTCAGTCTGGCAGGCAGATGCGTGTCGGAATTGACTGAATATGGCGACAGCTACATTCGCAGAAATTTGTCGTTTTACCGGCTCATATGCGCGCGCAAGGAACCTTTGGCGCTGACCGGACGCATGGAAATGATCGACAAGGACTACGTAAAGTTCGAAGCGGTCTATCTGCCATTTTCCGAATCCGGATCCCGGGTTGATCGCATTTTGGCGGTGGTGGGGCGGTACTGATTTAGCGCCACACGTCGCATGGTGCTTGAGTGAGTCTGAGAAGAACCGCTGACGGACGAATGCCAGTTACCGCCTTATATTTTTCCTAGCTTACGCTTTTACTATTCCGCCTTTTTGCCGATGAAAAGGTTGCCGCGTTCAGCTATTCGCAGGCACAAGTAGGACAGGCCCTGTTTGTGGTCAGCCCGTCCGGCTTTCACAGCCAAAGTTGAGAATTGTTTTCGCGCCGCGGGGTGCGATGAGTGCGTTTCTAGTAATGTGAGTACAAAAGTGACCGACGAGAATTCAGACGAACAGGAAGTGCGTGTCCTCGAACTGAGCGAGCTTCAAAGCCGCCCACCACGGGAGGCGCTGGCCTTCTGGCAGATGAAAGCAGGAAGCGCGGATATGCCGCCCGTTGCTGCAATCGACCCTGGGCAGTTAAAAAACATTCTGCCCCATGTCGTGCTGATCGATGTGATCTGGCCCGACAGCGCCAAGGGCGATCCTGAGCCGGATGATTTCTGCTTTCGATTGATCGGCCAGCACAGTGTAGATGCGCATGGTGCCAATGTAACCGGCATGATGGTCTCGACGCTGTCCGAATTCGGGCCGGAATACGCGCGCCTCGGCATGGCGTTTTACCGCTTTGTTTGTGCCAAGAAGCGGCCGATTGCCGTTCGCGGCCCGTTGAAGATGATCGGCAAGGATTATCGCCAATTTGAGGCTGTTTACCTGCCGTTCTGCGGCGATAAGGGGCGTGTGGACCGCATCATGGCGGCGATAAACTACACCTGACAGGGCGGTGGGGCGGGCCGCAACCAGCGGCATAATCCGAGGTCTTTGACGCGGCAATGGGGGGTGGCTACTCTCCCGCGCCAAAGCCCGATAACGCAATATGCAAGGCTCGCCCATGTCGCTTGATGCAGAAACCCGCCAACAACTGATTGATTCCATTTCCCGCTTTGTGCGCGAGCGCCTGCGGCCGCTCGAAGATCAGGTTGCGGAAAATGATGAAGTGCCTGCCGAAATCATACAGGAGATGCGCGATCTGGGGCTGTTCGGCCTGGCGATCCCTGAGGAGTTTGGCGGGCTTGGTCTGTCGATGGAAGACGAGTGCCTGGCCATGTTTGAGATGGGCCGCACGTCTCCCGCATTTCGCTCCGTATTCGGAACAAATGTGGGTATCGGTAGCCAGGGCATCGTCATGTTCGGCACCGATGAGCAAAAGCGTGACTGGTTGCCGGGGCTTGCCTCAGGCGAGATCATTGCAAGCTTTGCGCTGACTGAACCTGAAGCCGGCTCCGACGCTGCCGCCGTGCGCGTGACGGCCATTCGCGATGGAGATGACTATGTCATCAACGGCACGAAGCGCTACATCACCAATGCCAACCGGGCCGATATTTTCACGGTGATGGCGCGCACCAACCCCGACGTGAAGGGGGCCAAGGGCGTGTCGTCCTTCATCGTGCCGTCTGATCTCAAAGGGATCAGCGTCGGCAAGCCCGAAAAGAAAATGGGCCAGCAGGGCGCGCATATCTGCGACATCAATTTCGACAATGTGCGCGTGCCCGCCAAGCTGCGGCTGGGCGAAGAAGGCATGGGCTTCATCAATGCCATGAAGATTCTTGAACGCGGGCGGCTGCATATCTCAGCAGTCTGCGTCGGCGTTGCCGAGCGGCTGATTGTCGACAGCGTGACCTATGCCGCAGAGCGCAAGCAATTCGGTCAACCGATCGGCGAATTCCAGCTCGTGCAGGCCATGCTGGCCGACAGCAAGACTGAAGCCTATGCAGGCCGCTGCATGGTGCTGGATGCAGCGCGCAGGCGTGACGCTGGCGAGGACATCGGCACTGAAGCCTCGTGCAGCAAATATTTCTGCTCGGAGATGGTCGGCCGCGTCGCTGACCGGGCGGTGCAGATTTATGGCGGTGCCGGGTATATCGCTGACTACGGCATTGAGCGGCTCTACCGCGATGTGCGTATTTTCCGGCTCTATGAAGGCACCAGCCAGATTCAGCAGATCGTGATCGCACGGGCAATGTTGCGCGATATAGCCTGAGGGCATGAGCACCAACATCCCGCTCGATAAACTTCTAAGAGATATTCGCGCCTGCGCAGCCTGTGCGGAAGAGTTGCCTCACAAGCCGCGCCCGGTGGTGCGTGCCAGCGCAACGGCGCGCATTTGCCTGGTCGGGCAGGCGCCGGGGACGCGCGTGCATGAAACCGGCGTCCCATTCAACGATCCGTCCGGCGACCGGCTGCGCGACTGGCTGGGTGTCGACCGGGAGACGTTCTACGATGAAAGCCGCATTGCCATCATACCCATGGGCTTTTGCTTCCCGGGCCACGATGCTCATGGCGGCGACAAACCGCCGCTGAAGCGCTGCGCAAAACTCTGGCGCGCGCAATTGTTCGAAGCGCTCGGCCAGATAGACTTCACCGTTATCATCGGCTCATATGCGCAGGCTTGGCACTTGGGCCAGGCGCGCAAGAAGACGATGACGGATACGGTGGCTGCCTGGCGCGACTATATGCCTGGCGCAATAACGGTGCCGCATCCCTCTTGGCGCAACAATGCGTGGCTGAAAAAGAACCCGTGGTTTGAGGCGGAGGTGCTGCCGGCACTGCGTGCCGAGATCGCGAAGCGGATTTAGGAAATGCGGACACGCCGGACTCTCATCATCACGGTCCTGCTGGCTCTGGCAGCCTGCGCACCGCAGTTTGATCTGCCGGATGCAGCTCTTCAAACGCCGGTGCTGACGGCGGAATATCTGGTAGCCGCCGACGGGCGCAGAATTGCTTTACGCCGCTATGAAGCGGATGCGCCCAAAGCGATCATCGTGGCCGCCCACGGCTTCAACGATTACAGCAAGGCTTTCGCCATGGCGGGCCCGTGGTTTGCGGCCCGCGACGTGACGATCATCGCGCTGGATCAACGCGGCTTCGGCAATACACCGACGCGTAGCCTGTGGCCAGGAACGGATGTGTTGGCGGATGATCTAGCGGTATTGGTGCGGGCGGTGAAACAACAGCAGCCCTCTTTGCCGGTCTATCTCATGGGCATCAGCATGGGCGCTGCGGTAGCAACGGTGGCAACCGCGCGACATGACTTGCCGATTGAGGGCTTGGTTCTGTCTGGCCCGGCCTTTTGGGGCTGGTCGCGGATGAACGTGCTCTACCGCACAACCCTGTGGACGGCGGCTCATGTCGCACCTGGATACCTGCTGACAGGGGAGGGGCTGCGCAGGTGGCCGTCCGACAATATCGAAATGCTGCGCGCGCTCTCGCGTGATCCGCTTATGATTCGCGAAACGCGTGTCGATACGATCTATGGGCTGGTGAACCTGATGGACGCGGCTTTTGCTGCCGCAGGCGATGTTGACGTGCCAACCTTGGTGCTGCTGGGTGAAAAGGACGAAATTGTGCCTGCGGGCCCCGTGGACGAGGTTGTGCGGCGACTTGGGACGGCGCCCCGCTATGGCCGCTATGAAAATGGCTGGCACATGCTGCTGCGCGACCTGCAGCGCGAAACCGTGTTTCGGGACATCGCGCAATGGATCGATGATCCGGCTGCCCCGATGCCGTCAGGCGAAGAGGTGGCTTTGCCGGGCGAATACGGGCATTAAGAATGCTTGGTTTATTCGCCTAGTGAGCGCCACCCATGCCCTTTGTTGCATCTGCTGAGAAACGCCCGGTCCTGACACTGGTGCTGTTGTGTCTGGCGCTCTACCTGCCCGGATTTTTCACATTGCCGACGCTGGACCGCGACGAAGCCCGCTTTGCGCAGGCAACTGTGCAGATGCATGAAAGCGGTGACTACATTGTGCCGCATTTTCAGGACGATCTGCGCGCGAAAAAGCCGGTGGCGATCTACTGGCTTCAGGCAGCAACGTCTGGGACCGCTGCAACCCTTGGCTTCACAGGCACCAGTGGCCATCCCGGCATCTGGGCATTCCGAATACCTTCCTTGCTGGCCGCCATCATTGTCGTTTTGTTGACACGGCAAATCGCCGCGCGGTTTTACGGTGCGCGCGCAGGCTTGATTGCCGGGGCGCTGGTGGCGGGCTGCGTTGTGCTGGTGGCGGAAGCAAACATAGCCAAGACGGATGCAGCCCTTGCTGCGTCCATCGTGGCAGCGCAGCTGGCCTTGGCGCGCGCCTGGCTGGCACGCGACCCCTCGCGGCTTGACCCTGGCCTTGGCAATGCAGCGCTGTTCTGGCTGGCTATGGCTGTCGGCATTCTGCTCAAGGGGCCTATAGCGCCAATGGTGAGCGGTTTAACCATTGCGGTCCTTGTCGGCACGTCGCGCGACTATAAATGGCTTTTCTTGTTGCGTCCGGTGCGCGGCATGGCGCTATTGCTGCTGGCGGTGCTTCCATGGGCGGTTGCCGCCTGGATTGATACCGATGGCGCGTTCTTTGGCGAGGCGGTGGGTGGCGACCTGCTGCCGAAACTGGCCGGTGGGCAGGAGCGGCACGGCGCGCCCTTTGGCTACTACACAGCGCTGCTGGCACTCACCTTTTTCCCCGCCAACATGCTGCTGCTCCCGGCAATCGCAAAAGCGTGGGGTGCGCGGCGGGGCGACGCAGTGATGTTCCTTGCGGCGTGGATCATCCCCAACTGGCTGGTCTTTGAACTCGTGCCGACAAAATTGCCGCACTACATATTGCCGCTATACCCCGCCCTGGCGATTTTGACGGCCGGTTTCATCATCGGCTGTTTTGCGGATCCGGCTCAACTAAAAGCGCGGCTGGCGCGGGTGAGCATGGGGATATGGGCACTGGTCGCAGCGGTACTTGCAGTGGTCATGATTGCATTGCCCGCTTTGTTGCCGGATGGGACGGCAGTCGAGCCCGGCCCATGGCCGGTCGTCGGGGCCGTCATTTTTGCAGCCCTCGCCGTGCAGGCATTGGTGATGGGCTGGCGCGGCAGACCGGCGGACATGATAGTGGCACTGGCTGCGGTCGCGGTTGCATTCTCAATAGGTCTGCTTGAGTTCTCCCGGCCACGTGTTGAACCCCTATGGGTTGCAGATCACATCGCCGCAACTCTCAAAGACAGGGAACTGTTGGCTGGACGCGTTGTGTCGGCCGGGTTTTCCGAGCCAAGTCTCATCTTTGCACTAGGCACAAATACGCTGCTTACCAATGGCGCATTGGCAGCCGCTTCATTGGCCGACGGAACGGTCGACACGGCCTTGATTGAGGCGCGAGAAGCGAAGTCCTTCGCCTCGGCGGCACTGGCATTGGGGCTTGAGACCTACGAGGTTGGGCGAGTGTCTGGCCTGAACTATTCGCGCGGTGATGCCGTGACTGTCACGATCTACCAACGGGTTGTGCCCGCACTCTAGGCGCCACCCACTCCGGCGAGCGTATTGCCAATCTGGTTATTCGTCCTTTTGGGCAACAGCACGTAAAAGCTGGTGCCGTCGCCTGGATTGCTGCGAAACCAGATGCGCCCCCCATGTGCGGAGACGAGTTCGCGGGTGATTGACAGGCCTAGCCCGGTCCCCGATTTGCCCGCCTCAAGTGCATCGCCACTCCCAGTCACGAATGCATCGAAGATATTGCCCGCGATCTCCGGCGCAATGCCTTCGCCGGTATCGATGACATACAGGCAACATGTGCCGCGGCGCTCATTTGCCTTCAGCGTAACCTTTCCGCCCTGAGGCGTATGACGGATTGCATTGGCGATCAGATTGACGACGATCTGGCGCACCGACTGGGCGTCGGCATAAAGAGTAACTAAATCCGTGACGTCAACCGACAGCTCAACACCACCTTCAATCGCGCGTTCTTTAAGAAGCGGCAGAACGGGGGAAAGGCAGTCCATCAATTTGACGTCGTCAAACTCAAATATGCGCTGGCCGGCTTCAATTCTCTGGATATCCAGCACGTCATCAACCAGCGAAAGCAGATGTAATCCGCTTGTATGGATGTCAGTGGCATATTCCACCTGCCGGTCACGATTATCTGCGAAGTAGCCGCTCATGATGATGTCGGAAAACCCGATAACGGCATTAAGGGGTGTCCGTAGCTCGTGGCTCATTGTTGCCAGGAAATTTGATTTGGCCGCCGAAGCCGATTCTGCCGCGGCGCGCAGTCGTTCCGCTTCATCCCGCGATTCAACCAGCTGTGCTTTTGACATTTGGTTTTCCCGGTCAAGCCTGATGCGTTTGACAAGATCAGCATTCAGACCAGCAGCCAACATACCCAGCCATCCGCCGGCGCAGACCAAAATCATCGCGACGAGAATGTTGATTGTGATGGGTTGGCTCAAAAACAGTAGCGCGCTGCCCAATAGGAGAAGCCCGTGAACGGACAGGAATAATGGGAAGTGAGGTGACTGTTGTATTGCGTAGTTGACCGCAACCCCGACGGCGATAATCACCGCAATAAGACGGGAGATGATGAGGGTCAGCTCTTCCGACGCGGATAGCGCCTCCAACGGGCCGGGTATGCCGCTGCGATGAAACAGATAGGCGACGAGGATGAGCCATATAATGGCATTGGCGACATACAATGCGCCAAAGATGGCCCTGGGTACCGCAGAGGTATCCCATGCTTCGATGATCTGCATACCGTGGCGGCCGCACATATAGGCCGCGAGGGACCAGAGCATCATCAGCCCGGCCCATGATGCGAGAACTTTGACCTCACCGCCGCCGACATACGCCAGATCCGATGTGAACAGGAGGCCCAAGAGTAGGGCCCATGCGACGGATGTAATCGAGTCAATCCGTGTATTGCGCGCTATGAGCGCCAACTGTTCGGACTCAACTGACATGTTTGATGCTTGTGCAGATACCACCGACCGGAGCCTCGCCTTCATATATGTCTCCAAGAGCGTCGTCCTTGCTCCTGCCGATTACTGAAAGATAAGACCAAAGGTCGTGTTATTGGATCAAGTACAATTAGAAATGGAGTGGCGTTTATTTCGCTGACAGGTCCATGGAGGAGCCGGTAACGCCATTTTGGCCGTCGGTGCACCGAAGAAAGGCGGCACCCGTTGCCAGAATGATTGATCGGGATGGATCCGTTTTTGGGGAAAATGGTGGGCGCGGCTGGGATTGAACCAGCGACCCCTGCGGTGTGAACACAGTGCTCTCCCACTGAGCTACGCGCCCGCCGGTACCGCGAAGCAGAAGCTATAGCGGTCGGGGAGCCGCGTTCTAGGTTTGCCCGGCGATAAAGTCAAGCTGGCAGCAGCCCATCCATCGCCGCCAAAAACTCGTCATAGTGGTCGATCAACCGGTCGGCACCCATCTGTGCGGGCGGCACATCGGTATAGCCGAAGGATACGGCGATTGAGGGCATGCCTGCATTTTTGGCGGCATCAATATCAAACAGGCTGTCGCCGACCATGATGGCATGGCGCGGATCGCCACCGAGCCTGCGGACAGCCTCGAACAGAGGGTCAGGGTCCGGCTTTTTGACCGGCAAGGTGTCGCCGCCGATCAGCACCGGGAAAAACGGTGACAGGTCCAGAAGGTCGAGCACTCGCAGCGACAGATGTTCAACCTTGTTGGTGACGACCCCGAGCTTCGCGCCGTCCGCCGTTAGTTTCTCTAAAACCGGCACCAGCCCGTCAAACACCTTTGTGTGGTCAGCCAGATGGTCGCCGTAATAGTCGAGAAACTCGACGAAGAGCTGGTCGAGGAGGGCCTCGCTGGCCGGTTCGCCGGTGGCTTCAAAGCCGCGCTCCATGATCTTACGGGCACCGCCACCAACCATTTCGCGCACCCGCTCATGGGGTACCCGATCGCGGCCATGCCGCACGAGCACCTCATTCATGGTGGCGGTCAGATCAAGCGCCGTATCCGCGAGTGTGCCGTCGAGATCAAACAGGACGGTTAAAGCGCTGGTCATGACAGGGGCTTTCGTTGGGCGGCAGGAGATATCAATCTGCATTTGCCATGTGCGCGCGGCTATATGCAACCTATGGGTCTGCGGCCGATTGAGGCGAGGCGATGCGAGCCCTTTGCACGCCGCCGCCGCAGCGGCTAGAAACGCTACATACCAAGCCCTGCAATGAATGCGGGCGATGCCATGTGCGGGTTGATGGAGAAGAGTGATGGCCAAAGTACCGGCAGGCCTCAAGGACGAGAAGCTGTTTCGTGAAGAGGCTTATATTGATGGTGCCTGGTGCCGCGATAGTGCAGGCGCGACGACGGATGTTACCAACCCCGCAACCGGCGAACTGATTGCCAGCGTCCCCCATTTTGGCCACGCCGAGGCAACCCGTTCGGTTGATGCAGCGAGTGCTGCCTTCGAGACATGGTCTCGCCGTCCGGCCAAACAGCGCGCACAAATTATCCGCCGCTGGTTTGACCTGATGACCGAGCATGAGGACGATCTGGCCCGGCTTTTGACACTGGAGCAGGGCAAGCCTTTGGGCGAGGCGTTGGCGGAAGTGCGGTACGGGGCGGCCTTCACCGAATTTTATGCTGAAGAAGCCAAGCGCATTTATGGCGACACGGTGCCGGCGCATTTCAACGACCGGCGCATTGTGGTGACTAAGCAGCCAATCGGTGTTGTGGCGGCAATCACCCCATGGAATTTTCCCAACGCAATGATCCTGCGCAAGGTGGCGCCTGCGCTTGCTGCGGGCTGTACGGTTGTCTGCAAGCCCGCGCCGCAAACACCGCTCTCTGCTTTGGCGCTATGTGAATTGGCCGAACGCGCAGGACTGCCCGCCGGTTGCTTCAATGTGGTCACCGGCGACGAGGTTGAAATCGGCGGCGTTTATACGTCTCACAATGCTGTGCGGGTGGTGACCTTCACCGGTTCAACGGCGGTCGGAAAGCTGCTGATGGAACAATCCGCACGCACCGTGAAAAAGACCAGCATGGAACTGGGGGGCAACGCGCCTTTCATCGTGTTCAATGATGCCGATGTCGACAAGGCCGTGGAGGGCGCGATCGCGTCCAAATACCGCAACTCGGGCCAGACCTGCGTGTGCACAAACCGCATTCTGGTGCAAAACGCCGTATACGCCGTATTTACCCAGAAGCTTTCCGCCGCGGTGGCCAAATTGAAATGCGGCAACGGCCTGGAGGATGGCGTAACCCAGGGGCCGCTTATCGACGCGGCGGCACTGGAAAAAGTCGAAGATCATGTGGCTGATGCATTGGCCAAGGGCGCCAAGATCGGCACCGGCGGCAACCGCAGCAATCTTGGCAGCACATTCTATGAGCCGACGGTGCTGATTGATGCCACCCCGGACATGCGTATTGCGCAAGAGGAAACATTTGGCCCAGTAGCACCGGTTTTCCGCTTCAGCACTGAAGAAGAAGCCGTCGCGATGGCCAATGACACCAATTACGGACTGGCCGCCTATGTCTATACCCGTGATGTCGGCCGGTGCTGGCGGGTGGGTGAGGCGCTGGACTTCGGCATTGTCGGCATCAACGAGGCG
>Ga0307929_1000975_pt1 | contig 24462 bp, 18 predicted proteins | sample AceLakmetage1330_FD_203160 | JGI IMG/M metagenome (GOLD analysis project Ga0307929, IMG submission 203160) | Saline water microbial communities from Ace Lake, Antarctica - #1330 | ecosystem: Environmental > Aquatic > Non-marine Saline and Alkaline > Saline | place: Antarctica: Ace Lake...
TTCACATTCCATTCATCCCCAAAATCAAGTATTAACTCAAAAAATTGCTCTGAAAACATTTTTACTTTTTTTTGCTAATTTAGCCTTTCCATTAAATTCGTGGTAGAACCAAGTTTATTGCCCTCTTGAAATTTCTTGAAAAATGACAAGAATGAAGCTCACAGTTGGCTTCTATTCTTATATTTAATGCTATGTCGAAATCAGTTTAATTGTTATCAATGACAAGCAGGAAAGATGATTTCAAAATTGCTGTCGGTTTGAATTAAATAGCTTTTGCCAGTTTCTAAATAAGAAAGTGTGTAAATGTTTTTTGAAGGCCAAACCATATGTAAGCCTGGAAGTTCACGTATTATTTCAACTTTGTTCATGTTCTCGCCAAACAATAATTCGACGCCAACATTACACGGTGATAAGATTGGTAAATAACTCATACCACTTGGAATTTGTAATACTGTATTGCCATTCTCATATCCAGACATATTAAAAGTTTCATCAGATTTTAATTTCAATACATAAGCTCTCCGGGGATCGAACTCACCAATTGTATTCAATCCGCTGGGTGGGTAATATATGCCTGACCCATCATCTATAATTTCTATAGAGGACATGATTGGTGCAAAAATTTCCTCAAGTTCCGTCTCAACAGGTAAAAGATATGTTGAAAAGCTATTCCACCCTTTAACAAATTCAACAGTTTGGGTTTCCAATAATGGCAAAACAGTCAACAATGCATAATTACTCACCACCATGCAATCTGTATTAAATATTTTACATCTGAATAAATTATTATTTAAGGCGCCGGGTGTAGAAGAAATTGTTAATTCCTGCAGATGCACACCAGAATAGATTCCGGAATTTTCCAAATCAAGAAAAGAAATGCCATCATCAATACTTATTTGCCATTGGAAATTTTCTCCGCCTTCACTTTCAATTGAAAAGATTGTTTCATCCAATTCAGTGACAATTTTATCTTCCGGTTGCTGAATGATCTTAATCGATGGGGAAATCGAACCATTGATATATTCAACTGGGATGTTTTCCAAATCAGGTGTAGTAATATCGCATCCATCAAGAAAATTAAGGTTGGATGTTCCTGATGTGTAGAACAATTTTATATCAAAAAGTTTTCCGGAAACAACACTTGCACCATTTACACTGGTCCAGCTTATACCAATTTGAGGCTCTGGTTCATAGAAAACATTGAATAAAAGGCCTCCAAATTGGCTGTTAATATTTTCAATTGATACATCTTTAAGGCTCAATGTGTCGAAGCCAATATACATTGTTATTGCACCTACATTTAAAAAATCTTCAATATTTACCGATACCGAAACGACTGTTGAGTCACACGCATCCACATTATCAATAGTCGCTATTGCATTTTGAGCGTGTGTATTATTGTTAGAAACTGCTAACAAAATCAAAAATAATAATGTAATTGTTTTCATTTCAATTAAGGATTTAGTATGTTTCAAATTGAAAATTTTAACTACTTACAAAAATAAGTATAAATCTTTAATTATCAGCATTTTTTTGTTGTTTTATCATTAGTGTTTTATAAACTGATATACTAGTTTTATTGTGGATAATACAAAGTGTAGTTTAGTTCTCGCTCTTGATAACTTTGGGTTGCTGAATGTCGTCATTTACAGTAGCGTTTTGAGCCCTTATTAAACAGCAGGTATCCCTTCGGCCACGGACATTTTTCTTGAGCCAGGCAATCTTCTGTCCTTTGCCACAAAAAGCTAAGATGATAAACTCACAACAGAAAAAAAAGATGCTTGAGCATATTGTCCAGTGGCAATCAAGCGGATTAAACCAGCCAGCCTACGCCAAACGAGAGAACATAAATCTACACACCATCCGTTATTGGATTGAAAAGGATAAACAAGGATTACAGTCATTCGATGGCTTTGTGCATCTTGGTCAAGTTCAGGAAACAGGGATAAGTTTAAGTTATCCAAATGGAGTAGAATTATATCTTCCGGTACATACCCCAGCTAGAACAATACTTGAACTGATCAAAGCCTGAGGCAAATGTTTTCGATTACTTCTGCCCGGCATTTTCTTCTTAAGGAACCAACCGACATGCTAAAAAGCTTTGACGGATTATGTGGATTGGTCAGTAATCGCCTTGGACAAGATCCTGTGAGTGGTGACCTATTCATTTCCATTAACAAACCCCGTAACCGGATTAAAATGTTCCGGCGGAAACCCGCTGGGACTCGAACCCCAAACCTTCTAATCCGTAGTCAGAATCGGTGGTAAATTTATCCCGAATAGCACCCCTACCCAGCGTCCCCTAAATAAAAATCCATTGTTAAGTTATTGTTAAGCTGCGAGTTATTTAATATTTACTTTCACGACCTGGGTAACAATATAATTTTTTAATTTAACCAAATTAATATTCCGTTAATTGACCTACAATCAAAATACAAGTTAAGACAATATAGATCAACAAGAGTATTAGGTTTTAATCTAAAGTTGAAATGAAGTATTTCGAAATTTAGGATCTAAAGAATCTAAAGAACAACTGAAATTAGATACTGGAAAAACAAAAATGTAATATTGAGAGGGGAAATAAATTGACATCTTTCAATGAGTTAATTAACTTTGGCAATTTATATATTATCTAAAAATGATTTATCAACTCCATTCTAATATACTGATATACATACTTATAAACTTATGAGAGAAAAATTCTAGGGTGGAGTTCGAATAATATCTCACCTATGCCCGCATCCAAATATTTTGAATCTCTTTAATGTTTGATTATCAGTATACTAAAAAATATTAGTAACCCGTACCGGGTTTTTAGTGCTTCATGGAATCTAATAGCTAATCGGGTAGGAAGCGGCTTGCGCCGCTGTTCCCCCCACACCACCCGGCATATCTACTCAGTATCAAGGCGGTTTCCATTAACTTTACAAACCAAACAATTGCGATAACAATTCAACTCCTCCTGCCTGATCAGTTCCGGTTCCGCTGGCTTGACCTGAAGGAGGTTTGCTGGAGAGGACATCAAATATAGTCAGTTTGCCCGGTACACGTAAAGATCTCCCGGGGTAAGTACTAACCCTTTCCATTCGATGTGCCGGATTTACCCCTCTCTCTTCCGAGTGACTTTTGGGCTTCTTAGTTTATAGACCAATTACCCAGAGAGACAGGCCTCGTATCCGGTTTCTGTTCGTCACATCAAATGTTTGCCTAGGACTTCCTTTATCCCGCACGTGCGTGACTGATCGCTCAGGACACCCTTGCCTTCGGCTATGGAATTCCCGTCATAAGGGTCTCTGGAGACTTGTGAGTGTTAATCCCACGCACCCGTTAGGTTTACTACATGCCCGGCACACCAATACCACAACCTCCCGCCATGCAGGACAGGCTGTACCGGGTTGCAGAAAAAATGTTTGTAGGCCGGTGAGTAGGAAACTAAGAAATATTTTTGGAAGAAAAACAGGAGCATAGAAAGAAAATAAAATTTTACCAGCCCAAGATATCAGGGTTTTGAAAGGACTCCCACTACTTTTTCCCGGTAGCTTTTCCCGATCGGGATTTCAAACTTGCCGATATATATCTCAGCAATTGAAAAGCTGTCAATTTTTTGCCTGTTGACAAGATAGCTTCTATGAACCCTCAAAAACCTCCCGGCAGGTAATTTAGCTTCCATCCCAACCAGACGGTCATATACATCAAGTCGAGCATTCGGTGTATGGATTCGGATAAAGTCGTCCATACTTTCGATAAATAAAATCTGATTGAAAAACACTTTATGAAAGCGTTTGTCAGCTTTAACAATTAAATAATCATGTTCGTCGGTTTCCATCTTACCATCATCAAGCTTCTGAGAATTGGCGTCAAAAAATCTGTTTATTGCCTTTAGAAATCGTTCAAATGAAATGGGCTTTTGTAGATAATCCAGTACTTCGAAATCAAAAGCTTCGGCAGCTTAATTCCGGTGTGCTGTGGTATTAATCACTTTCGGTTTGGCCGCCAAGGCCTTCAGCAAGCCAAATCCTGTAATGGCAGGCATTTCGATATCGAGGAAAAGCAAATCTGTTTTGTTCTCGGCAAGATAACGCATGCCATCCAGTAGTTGGGTAAAACTTGCAGCCACTTCCATAGTTTCAATCTTTGCCGAATGATTCAGCGCTTATCTGCGAAATCATCGGGATTATTTCCTTCCCCTTTTAATATTTTGACTTCTCTTTTCCCATTATACTTTTACTGTTTGATTGTTGTTTGTGTAGCAGACCTAAAACATTTTGTACTTTTGCAGCCATGGAATCACAACGACAATTAAAAATATCGCGGATGCTGCAACGCGAGATCAGTGAAATTTTCCAGCGCGAAACAAGAGGGAAGTTTGGTGGCGCATTAATTACCGTTACCAAAGTTAAAATCACCAGCGATATGTCCATTGCACGGGTAAATTTAAGCCTTTTTGCTACCAAGGATAAGGACGCCTTACTCGAAGCAATCCAACACCACAGCAGCGAAATCAGATACCATCTTGGTAAAAGGATCAGGAACCAGGTGAGAGCTATACCTGGGCTTGAATTTTACCTGGATGATTCGCTTGATTATATTGATAATATTGAAGACCTGTTGGAGGAATAGTCTTAAAGAAGCACCAAAATTCAATCCCGCACGTGCGGGACAAAACACAAATAAATTCCAACAACCAAAACTTAAATCCCAAATAATTACAACTTTTTTGATTATTGGAATTTTAATATTATGATTTATTTGAGCTTTGGTGCTTGAAATTTGTAATTTAATAAAACTATGGAATACGATCCAATAAAACGAGGCTTGGGAGAAGCTTTTAATAAATCGCCCGGACGGCGTAAACTTTTTTATCGTTTGCTCGATTTGTTACTTTTACGAACCTGGCATGTGAAGAAAGCGTTAAGGCAATGGACAAAAACCAATACTGGCGAAAAGGAAATTCTTGATGCCGGCTCAGGATTTGGACAATATTCATACTACATGGCACGGAAACACAGTGCATGGAATATTCTGGCTGTTGATGTAAAAACAGAGCAAATCGAGGATTGTAAGAACTTTTTTGGAAAGGTCGGGTTGAATAACACGGTTTTTGAATATGCTGACCTTACCAAATTTGTACGCGGCGAAGCATTCGACCTGGTACTTTCGGTTGATGTGATGGAACACATTGAAGAAGATGTAAAGGTTTTCGAAAACTTCCACAAATCGATGAAGCCGGGTGGAATACTTGTAATTTCCACGCCTTCTGATCAAGGAGGATCGGATGTGCACCATCATCACCACGAAGAAGAAGACTATGCCAACAATGGTACGGCATCTTTTGTTGATGAACATGTTCGCGACGGGTACAACATCGATGAAATTCAAGAAAAGTTGAAAAAGGCCGGGTTCACAAAAATGGAGGTACACTACACTTACGGATGGCCCGGGAAAATCTCATGGAAACTATCGATGAAGTTTCCGATTCTGATGCTGAACACCTCAAAAGTATTTTACATCATTCTGCCCTTTTATTATTTGCTCACTTACTGGTTTGCCTTTTTGATGAACTGGCTTGATGTAAACATGAAACACAAAACCGGAACCGGATTGCTTGTAAAAGCATGGAAATAATGAACAGAAAATTTTCTTTTTTTGATTTAAAACCGAATCATAAATGGCACTGATAAAATCTGTAAACGGCTTCACACCCAAACTAGGCCAAAATTGTTTTTTGGCTGACAACGCTACCATTGTTGGTGATGTAATTGCCGGCGACGATTGCAGTTTTTGGTTCAATGCAGTTGTCCGTGGCGATGTGCATTACATCAGGATTGGAAATAATGTGAACGTGCAGGATGGCGCAGTAATCCATTGTACCTACAAAATAGCCCCGGTAAATATTGGCAACTTTGTTTCTATCGCCCACGGGGCAATAGTTCATGGTTGCACCATTCACGACAATGTACTCATTGGCATGGGTGCAATAATAATGGATCATGCAGTTATCGAAAGTAATTCCATCATTGCTGCAGGTGCAATTGTATCGAAAAATACTGTAGTAAAAGCCGGATCAGTTTATGGTGGGGTGCCTGCAAAAAAAATCAAAGATGTTGACCAGAAGTTGGTTGAAGGCGAAATCCAGAGAATAGCCAAAAGTTACAGCATGTATGCGGGGTGGTATAAGGAGTAGGGTAGATGATGTTCCAGAGTCCCAAATTATTGTTTTTCCTAATGGGCCTTCTTTTATCGTCGGTAAGGAATTTCAAATAACAAATATCAAAACTCAAATAAATATCAATCTCCAATTTCAAAAAATCCAAACCTTTAGAGCTTTGAGATTTTAAACATTTGGAATTTATTTGATTTTTGTACTTTGGACTTTGGATTTTGCATTTTGCATTTTGAATTTTGAATGCATCCCCTCTTGTTGATTATGGCTTGTCGAAAGAGTTGTAGGGTCGCCTTCATATTATAGACATCTATAATGATACATTAATTTAATGTTAACTTTTTATCAAAGAGCTTCAGATTTTGCCATCCCAATCCTATTATAACTATATTGTATTCTGGCGTTTTTTTGTTATATTAGCAGTGCCCGCAAGAAAACCTGAATGTCCATTGTTGCTCTGTCAGAGGCAGTAAGCAATCATGGGACAAATGGATGTGTAAAGTAAAATCCAAGAAATATTAAATAAATGTTAAATACAATAGCATTGGCAATAATTAAAAGGACCTGTTGTTCTACATGTGCATTGTTGCTCAAAATGAGTTAAAAGACCGTATTGATATATTAAATTTAGAAAGGAAACGTATGAAGAAAATTAGATTAGGCCTGATGGGTTTTGGCGAAGTAAATCGTCATCTATACCGATTATGCCTCGAGGATGACAAGATTGAAGTTGTGGTGATTAGTGAAATTGGCCGCCCCGAGATCCTCGTTTATCTTCTCGAAGCGGAATCAAAGAGAAATAAAGGTGAAATTGATGTCAGGCTCGAAGGAAATTACCTGGTATCCAAGAATGGAAGAGCCAGATTTGTAAAAGGCAAAGGGCCAACTGATGTAGCCTGGGATGCTTTTGATGTGGACGTAGTTGTAGATGCTACTGGCAAGCACCGTACTAGAGAAGAAATGAATGGACACCTGGAGTCTGGGGCCAAACGTGCTATCCTGGCTTCACTGCCTGCCGATGAACTTGATCGCATTGTAATTAAAGGTGTGAATGAGCATACCATGAAGAAATCGGATAAATTGATTTCTGCCGGTTCATCAACAACCAATGCAACAGCGATTATGCTGAAAATTATTGATGAAGCTTTTGGTGTGGATTATGCTATGCTTACGACAGTGCATTCATATACTGCCGATCAGCCATTGCGCGATACAGTTGGAACCGACTTCAGGAGAAGTCGCTCTGCTGCCGAGAATATTATCCCCAACGATACTCCAACTCCAAGATGGTTACAGGTAATTATGCCTGAATTCAAAGGCAGAATCGAAGGTACCGCTTTAAACGTTCCTATCCCGGCCGGATCATTACTCGATCTGAACTTGATCTTGAAGAATGAAAAAGTTACTATCGATCAAATAAACAAGGCAATTGACAAAGCTGCTAAGAAACTGCCCGGTATCCTCGAGGTAACCGAAGACCCAATCGTATCAGTAGATGTTGTTGGAAATCGTCACTCGGTGATTTACGACAAACAAGCAACCATGAGAACAAAAGGCAAAATGCTTAAAATTTTGACCTGGTATCATAATTCTTTGGCAATGGCATCAAGGACCAAGGATTTGATTATTGCCTATAATAAAATAGATGAAGAAGGAGGTGCGAAATGAGAGTAGCAATTAATGGTTTTGGACGTATTGGAAGATCTGTATTCAGAATTCTGAATTCACGCGACGATATTGATGTTATTGCAATTAACGATTTAGCTGATAATGATGCGCTGGCGTATCTTCTGAAGTACGATACCGTAATGAGCGGTTTTGGACAGCAGGTGAAATTGAAAGATAACGTTTTGGTTACGCCCAACGAGACAGTGAAAATGCTTACCATCATGGATCCGGCAAAATATCCATGGAAAGAACTGAAAATTGATGTAGTTGTAGAAGCTACTGGTGTTTTCCGCGACCGTGAAAGCCTTATGGCACACGTTAATGCAGGTGCTAAACGCGTAATTCTTACTGTTCCTGCAAAGGATGAAATTGATGCAACAATAGTAGTTGGTGTTAACGATGAGCAGCTCAAGCCTGAGCATCAAATCGTTTCCAACGCAAGTTGTACAACTAACTGCCTTGCCCCAATGGCAAAGGTTTTAAACGATGCTTTCGGTATTGTTGAAGGTTTAATGACTACTACACATGCCTACACCAACGACCAGCGTTTGGCCGATGTGCCTCACAAAGACTGGCGTCGTGGACGTGCTGCTGCCGAAAATATTATCCCAACAACAACTGGCGCTGCCAGGGCTGTAGGTAAAGTTATTCCAGAGCTCAACGGAAAACTCGATGGTATGGCTTCACGTGTTCCTGTACCCGATGGTTCAATCGTTGACCTTATCGTTGAAGTCGCACAGGATGTTACCCTTGCCGATGTAAATGCTGCCGTAAGACTTGCTGCTTCATCCGAGAAAATGAAGAACATTCTTTATTATTCAAATGGCAAACTCGTTTCTACCGATATCGTGGGGAATCCATATTCTTCAATTTATGATTCGGAATATACCAAAGTACTTGGCAAGCGTTACATAAAAACACTGAACTGGTACGACAACGAATGGGGCTATTCACAACGTGTGGTTGACCTCATTACCATGTTTATGAAGTTTGATTAATAATCAGACTTAACACAATATTAAAAGGAGAATAGCTTAAAGCTATTCTCCTTTTTTTTTGTGATATGGGAATAGGGTTCGTGAAATAGTTCGGATCAAGACGAATTTCTGGGGGAATTAGAAGTTTGATTGACTTTTTCACTATTAAATTCTTCATTTTTCTCCAATGAGAAAAACGAAGCAAAAAGAATTTTGAAAAAACGATGCATCCGTCACACAAGCCTACTCTGCCAGCCCGTTTTTTCGGACCTGATCAGAAACATGACTAATGCCATCTTTCTTACCGGTAGCCGATTATGTTACGGGAAACCGCATTTGAGAGTTTTGTTTACAACTCTTTCTGAAACATTATGTGTGATGGCCTTAGTAAGCAATCCAAAAGTTCCGACCGGACACAGCCAGGAAATTTGGGAATTACACAAACTCGGAACGGCTAGGATTGCGTGAGATGTGAGGAAATAGAGTTGTTGCAAAAGCCTCAGAAGCGAGAGATTTTTTGCTTACTTTTTGATCTTTCAAAAAAGTAAGAGTCGTAGTAAGTTACATGATTAGTAGCTTAAGTTTTAGGAAAATAAATATTTTCAGGCAAATAAAAAACGTACAAGGTTTCAGACTTAGCTCCCCAGCGTTTCGGATTGATACAATAGTTCCAACCTGTCGGATGATTTTATTCCACCCACTCAACCAAAAACAGATTGGTGTCGTGTGTGCCACCATTGTTTCGATTGGATGAAAATACCAGATATTTACCATCGTTCGAGAAAACCGGGAAAGCGTCAAAAACGCCATCGTGCGAAATTTGTGTCAGGTTTTCCCCGTCTATATCTACCATAAATAAATTGAACTTAAAACCCTTTTCACCCACATGATTGGAGGAGAAGATAATTTTTTCGCCGGAAGGATGGAAAAACGGACTCCAGTTTGCATTGCCAAGACTTGTCACCTGTTTCATATTGCTACCATCCACATCGCATACATAAATCTCCATATTCGTTGGCATCACCAATCCCTGAGCCAGCAGATCTTTGTATTTTTTTACATCCTTTTTTGATTTTGGACGAGAAGAACGAAAAACGAGTTTACTGCCATCAGGCGAAAAGAAAGCACCACCATCATAACCCAACTCATCAGTTACCTGCTTAATGTCTGATCCATCAATGTTCATGGTGAATAATTCAAGATCACCAGAGCGGGTGGAGGTGAAAACAATTTTATCGCCCCGGGGAGAAACGGTGGCTTCGGCATCGTAGCCGGGGTCGTCAGTAAGTTGCTGAACGATATTTCCATCCAGGTCTGCTACATAAATATCGTAGGAATCATATACAGGCCAAACATAGTTCCCATCTATACTTCTCGGTGGTTTGTGCGGACATGAAGCATCGTGTTCGTGCGTTGAAGCATAGAGAATTGTGGTGTCACCCGGCAAGAAATACGAACAGGTTGTCCGCCCATGGCCGGTGCTTAAAAGTTGTGGCATTTCGTTTTTCATATCCGAAGTGGCAACTTCGGTAATAAATATCTGATCGCATTCGGCATCCCAGGCCTGGTTGGTCGCCTGAAAAATTAGCTTGCTATCATCAAAGCTCCAGTAGGCTTCAGCATTATCACCCCCGAATGTCAATTGCCGCATGTTTTTGAAATACTTTTCTTGGTCGTATTTCAGTTTTTTCGAAATTGAATTTGAGTCACTTTGCGCCATCAGATTAATAAAACTGAGTAACACAAGGGCAGTAATAAATGTAGTTTTCTTCATGATTAGTTTAGTTAGTATTAACCAAGCCAAACAGCACAAAAGATTATTTGTTCAATTTTTAAGAATTTTGTTCGATAAATTCGATGATGATTAAAAATGTGATATATCTTGTTTTATGGAAGGATTACTTTGAACTTTTGGCAGATGAGCTAATATTAAGGTAGCTCAAATTACTAAACCTTTTCCTGATTTTATGAATCCTCTACGAGGATTTCCCCTGTTCTTTCTTGCCATAGTGTTACAATTATGAAACCTCTACGAGGTTGTGCACTAAAATTTGAACTGCCCCCAAAGTTAAATTGTCAGGGTGTTATCAGGAAAGAGATACAGTTTTATGCAATGAATATCTAAATTTTAGAGCTTTGCGTCCAGCCATTGTAGCATGAAAAAAAATAGGACATGCTAACACAAACAGACTTTTTATAGTTTTAATAGGTTTATGAACAGTGGCTTATACCTCGTAGAGGTTTCAGAATTGTAGAAAATAAGATAAAGACAATTAAAAAATCCTCGTAGAGGATTCATAGTTTGGTATTAATTAGTGGAGGGAAATTTGTTGTACTAATTTTGCCCATTATCAAATTTTCAAATTAAGGAATTTACCTCATGATTGTAACTGATCCGGTGATGGTCCTTTTTGCAAGGCCAATAAGGGTGATTTCGTAAACATCGCACACATAAAAATACGCCCCATCCGTGCACTCCTTGTCGTTGTTCATGTCCTTGCCATCCCAATTTATGGCAGGGTCGGTGGTTTCAAAAACAACCCTGCCCCAGCGGTTGAAAATTTGCAGTTTAATACTTTCAACAGATGTGTATGGGAAGGGTATGAAAGTATTGTTGATGTCGTCGCCGTTGTTGGGTGTAAATATGTTGGGGAGGCTATAAGTAGAACAACTGTCGATGCTTACACAAACCATATTGCTAAACTCACTCTGGTTTCCAGTCGAATCGATGGCAGTTAAAGCATAACATCCGGCAATTGATGCCAGGTTGGAATGCAGGTATTGCGTGGTGTAAGGATCGGTAACAGAATCCAGTATGAATAAATCTTCACTTATTAATGGAGAAAAATAGATGTAATAAGTTTTAATATCAGATGGGCAACCCGGTGGATTAAGCCAGTTTAATTCATTTTCCGATTTATCACATTCAGTGTTCACACTTAACTCAGGTGGGCATGGGGGAATATTATCCACCGGGATAGCTGATGTGATTTGCGACAGATTGACGATAGGATCTACAAAACCTGGTGCAGTATAATTACCATGACCCTGGATGTAATAAAAATATTCCTGTCCGTTAATCAGGTTTTTATCCAAATAATTTGCTTCCTCACTTTCGCCCACTTTGGCAAAAGATGTTGCCCCGGGACCACGTCTGAATATGTTGTAATATTCGTTGTCCCAGGGTACTTCAACATTCCACGAAAGATTAATGGAATTGTCTGATGGGACTGCTTTTAACAGCATCGACTTGGCCCTTTGGGTGGAGCCAATAAAATATCGCCCTGACGGTCCCACACTATAAAGGTCTATCCGGTAACCAAAAACCAGTTCACTTGTATTCAATCCACTGTCTAAATATGTTGTGTCATTAATACTGGATGTTGAATCGACAATAGTAAATTCATTGGGTTGAGAACTGTTGGCCCGGTTGATAATGTATCGGTGTGGTGCAGGAAATAAAATTGTGTCCAGTTCAGTAGGTTTCGACCAGGCAATACTCATCTCGCCATCATTTGTACCAGTGGAATCAACCGAAATATTGGTTATGATTGGCACATCTTTTTTCAGGGTAGCACACACTTCCAGCGAGGCATAACTTACGGCTCCATCGGCGAAGTTGGCAACCACCATATAGCAATAATCAATTCCATGTACCAGACCATTGCCGCCGTTGTTATCAATAAATGTGGTGTCGCCCAGGCCTTCATTTTCGCCAATCCTCACATACCCGGTATATCCCGGCACCCCGGTTTCGCAATATCCTGGTGTAAATCCATAGTAACCGTTTCGCCTGTAAATTTCATATCCAATCGATTTTGTACAGGCCGCTTCATCCCAGCTTAAATGGATAGCATTTCCAACTGATGTAGCACTGAGGTTTTCCGGAGGTGGGCTTATTACCTTAATATTTACTGTTTTAATATCAGAAAGTTGAGGAAAGTTAAACGTGTCTTTTGCTGTAAATACGACCTGGTAAGGTTGCAGTTGTACATGTTGACATATTGTTGCCCACGTAAATGTTGAGCTAACGCTGCCCTGGCCGCTGGCTGGTGGGAAATCAGCCGGACTGTCGGGAACTATAAATGGCCCGCCAAGCCCCCTGATTACTAATTGATCATTATCAGGATCGGTAGCTGATACATCAAAAATCAAGGTTCCGCCCGCCATAATACAAGTGTCATTTAATGCGCCAATAACCGGTGGCTGATTGTCGCAGGGGATGATGGTGATTTGCATGTCGCGGGTAACATATCCTATCTTCACACCGCTCCGCCATTCTTCAACCAAAAAAGCAATGTTGTACTCACCCTGAAGTATGGGCTTGTCCCAAACAATGGTCCCTGAAATAGGATCAATTTCAAAACTGGACTGCACCGTGGTATCCACCTGGTTTGGTAAAATATAACCCGGTATGGGCAAGCCAAATGAGCCACGACAGTCAACCAATTTATATGATATGCTGTCGCCATCAGCATCGTATGCTCCGGGGTTGTGAAGGTATAGAGTATTTACACATCCATTGTCGATAGGCGGGGCTAACAACTCAACTGAATTGTTGGGCCCAAGAAAAGGATTGATCACAATTTCAGTTTGAATGAAAAAAGGAACATTTACCGAGTTTGGGATGTTGAGTACTCCATAATTCCTGTTCGGGTCTTCAAGATAAACAGTGTAGTTTCCCTGTCCGGGGAAAGTGTGAACTGCCCCGGCATATACGTTCCTGCTGATGTTGTTCGGGTAATTTATTTTTTGCGATCTGGGGACTATTGTCGATGTACCATCACCCCAAAATAATTGTAATTCGGGACGGTCGGCAGGGCTTGGAGTATAGGTGTAAGTAACGATTGTAAACTCGAATGTTAATTCATCAAGTGCTTTATATGTTATCTCGCCAGCCCGCTGGTGGGTAGCATTGGCAGCGAAGTAACAAAGGCTGATTATTAAAAATACGGGTAAAAACCTTCTCATCTAATACTTAAAATTTTCACATTTATTTAGCAAATATTGAAACAATACAAATCTATTTTTCGCCAAAATGATTTCAGGTTTCCAATATTATTCGGGCATCAAATGTACTCAAATTAGCAAGTACCGAAAACCATGATCCTCTATTTATTTGTTTTTCTGTATCTATTTAGTGTTCGTCTATAAAGTCAGTGTATTTCCGTTGCCCCGGCATAAATGCCGGGGCTATGGATGCCTCAATGAAACTTACTTTAAAGACACACACATTTAACTGGTATAGAAATGAAGCGAATCTTTCGTCTAAATAATTACAATTAATGACTTTCAATTGGAAAAAGGCTTTTGTTTTAACAAATCTCTCAACCACCTAAACAATTACATTTTTCTATAAAAAACAAAAATTTAGTGTTGATACAAATCATTTCATCATAGCTACTGAATAATACGTAATTTTGTTTGCTAACTAAAGTAACTATTAGTATCAGATGTATTCGGACCAGGAAAAGAAGGAAATTGCCAAAAAATACAGAAGCCTGCTCAGGGTTTGGAAAGAGCCTTCTGATAAGCGGGATATCTCGTTGGTGCACAAAGCATTTAACCTTGCCGTTGAAGCTCATGGCGATATGCGCAGACTGTCTGGCGAACCTTTTGTTTACCATCCCATAGAGGTAGCTCATATTTGTGCAAAAGATATGCGCCTCGATTCTACCTCTATTGTATGTGCTTTGTTGCATGATGTTGTGGAAGATACCGAATATACTTCTGAGGAAATTGAAAAGCTGTTTAATCCAAAAGTAGCAATGATTGTTGGTGGGGTTACCAAAATCAAAGGCATATTCGATGATGGTACACGATCAATTCAGGCTGAGTATTTTAAACGGATGATACTTGCCCTTGCTGAAGATATGCGGGTGATCCTGATTAAGCTTGCTGACCGGCTTCACAATATGCGCACACTTGGCTTCATGTCGAGAACTAAACAGTTGAAAATAGCCTCCGAAACCCTTGTATTATACGCTCCCCTTGCGCACCGCATGGGATTGTACAACGTAAAAACCGAGTTAGAAGACTTGTCGCTGAAATACACCGAACCCGAAATTTACGAACACATCAGGTTGCAGGTTGAAAAAACTGCTAAAGATCGCGACAGGTTTATCAACCGCCTGACCCTCCCCATTAAAAGTGTCCTTGCAAAAAAAGGGATCCCCAGTAAGATTCATGTCAGGGTAAAATCGGTTTATTCCATCTGGCAAAAGATGCAAAGCAAGAATATTCCTTTTGAGGATGTGTATGATGTCTTTGCTGTAAGGATCATTATCGACTCAAAGTTTGAGGATGAAAAGTTGGATTGCTGGATGGTGTATTCGTTGATTACAGATGTTTACAAACCCAAGCACGACAGGGTCCGCGACTGGATTTCGATACCAAAAGCAAACGGTTACGAGGCGCTGCACCTTACGGTGATGAGCAAAGAGGGCAGGTGGGTTGAGATACAAATCAGGACAAAGAGGATGCATGAGATTGCCGAAGCCGGGTTTGCCTCTCACCATCATTACAAAAACCTCCCTGACGAAGGGAAGGCCATCGAGAATTGGCTGTCACGGATACGTGAGCAGTTTGAAAACCCTGAAAGTGATGCGCTGAGTTTTCTTAACGATTTTAAACTGGACCTCTATGCAGAAGAGATTTATACTTTCACCCCAAAGGGGGATATGAAAAAATTGCCCGTTGGAGCCACTGCCCTCGATTTCGCTTATAACATCCATTCCGAAATAGGAAACCACAGTATCGGCGCCAAGGTTAACCTTTCGTTGGTCCCCCTAAACCATGAGCTTACCAATGGCGATCAGGTTGAGATCATCACTTCAAAAATTCAAAAACCTCAAAAAGAATGGCTGGAATATGTAAAAACCGGAAGGGCACAAAATTATGTGAAGGCAGCCATCAAAGTTGAAAAGAAAAAGTTTTACGACGAAGGCAAGGATAAACTTCAGAAGCTGTTCGCTGAAATTGACATGGAGTTCACCAAGCAAAATATCAGGAAGTTTCGCGAGTTTAATGGTTTTACCAATTCAACGGATCTTTATTTTGAGGTAGCCGAAGGCAATATCGGAATTCAGGAACTCAAAAACTGCTGTCAAAAATCAGAAAAAAGTAGCTGGCTTAATAACTGGATCCCCTTTTCAAAACAAAAAAACAATGCCGAAAAGTCTTTAACACAGGCAATCAGGGAAAAGATCAAAAATAAACCTGAAGAAGTATTGCTGGGTGAGAAAGTAGATATCGATTATAAAATCGCAGTGTGCTGTAATCCGATACCGGGTGATGACGTGATTGGTTTGATCATGCCCAAAAACCCGATTATGGTACACCGGGCCAATTGCAAAAACGCGGTTGATTTGATGTCAAGTTTTGGAAACAGGATAGTAAAAGCAAAATGGAATAAAAAAGATCCTGTGTCGTTTTTGGCGGGCATCGAATTTAGTGGTATCGATAAAATTGGGTTCATCTACCAGCTTACAGATGTGATCTATAAGCAACACAAAATCAAAATCAGGTCGTTCCATTTGGATAGTTCCAACGAAATTTCACAAGGAAGGATCATGCTTTATTTGCAGGATACCCAAAAGTTGAACAACCTCATTGCCGACCTCAAGAAAATTAAGGAAATTAAGAAGATCAGTAGGATGAACCCGTCCGGGGCCGAATAAAAAAGATAAATCACATACATCTTATTAATATTAAAAGTATAAATTTGCCCCCGAAACTATTTTAATTTATACTAAATAACCCTACAATAGAATTTTTCTATACTTTTATCGCAAAATTTTACGAATGATGAAGGATAATCAAGACTCGTTTGATACTGTTAAAAAAATATTTACTGAATACCTTGAAGGCAAAGGGCATAGAAAAACGCCGGAGCGCTATACCATCCTAAAAGAGATTTATGCCACCGAAGGCCATTTTGATATCGAATCGCTTTACATCAGGATGAAGAATAATAAATATCGTGTAAGCCGTGCAACCTTGTACAATACGATTGAGCTTTTGTTGGATTGTAATTTGGTAACCAAACACCAGTTCGGAAACAACTGTGCGCAATTTGAAAGATCTTTCAAGTTCAAGCAGCACGATCATTTTATTTGCCTTGATGATGGCGAAGTAATGGAGTTTTTCGATCCCCGGCTTAATGAGATCAGGGAATATGTAGAAAAGGAATTGGGTGTGGATATTACACATCATTCGCTTACTTTTTATGGCCATTGCAGCAGTCATGCTGAAGGGGCGAAAAAAGTTGCAGTTGAGGAGAAAAAGTAAACCATTACTCCCACTGTCTTCAATTTATTCCTACATTTGTGTATGCAAAGCTTTAATGAATTAACAAGCTTTGCATAATTTTTTTATTCAGCCAGAAACAGCAAAACAAATGAAAATAGACGTACTACTCGGACTGCAGTGGGGAGACGAAGGCAAAGGAAAAATTGTTGACGTCCTTACGCCAAATTACGATATTATCGCCAGGTTCCAAGGTGGCCCCAATGCCGGCCACACCATCGAATTTGATGGAAAAAAATTTGTTCTCCACACTATTCCTTCAGGAATTTTCAATCCAGATAAAGTCAATGTGATTGGCAATGGTGTAATCATCGATCCATATGTGCTGAACAAAGAAATTGATCAGCTAAAAGCTGAAGACATCCATCCTGAAAATAACCTGCTGATTTCAAAAAAGGCGCATTTAATCCTCCCTTCGCACAGGATGCTTGATGCAGTTTACGAGGCTTCGAAAGGAAAACTCAAAATTGGATCAACACTGAAGGGCATCGGCCCAACCTACACCGATAAGGTTGCCAGGCAGGGCATAAGGATTGGTGATATCAATAACAATGATTTCAAAAGTAAATACGGGCAACTCAAGGAAAAACATTTCAGGATAATAAACACCTATCCCTACGATATTGGCGAATTTAAAATTGATGGCTTCAGCTTCGAAGATTACGAACAGCAATGGTTTAGTGCCCTTGAAGTCGTAAGTAAAATTAAGCAAATCGACAGCGAACATTTTATCAATCAAAGCCTCAAACAAGGTAAATCAATACTTGCCGAAGGTGCACAGGGCACCTTGCTCGATATCGACTTTGGGTCATATCCTTTCGTTACCTCATCCAATACAATATGCGCAGGTGTATGTTCCGGACTCGGTGTTGCTCCATCGACAGTTGGTAAAGTATTTGGAATTTTTAAGGCCTATTGCACCCGTGTGGGAAGTGGCCCTTTCCCAACTGAACTTGAAGATGAGGATGGACAGATGATGCGTGATGAAGGACATGAATACGGTTCAACCACAGGCAGGCCCAGGCGATGTGGCTGGCTCGATTTGGTCGCGTTAAAATACGCTGTAATGCTTAACGGAGTTACTGATTTAGTTATGACCAAGGGCGATGTACTGAGTAATTTTAAAACCCTCAAGGTAAGTACCGAATACCAGGTAAATGGAAAAACCATCGACTATATCCCTTTTGAAGATCAATTGGTCCGTCCCGTTTATAAAAATGTTCCGGGCTGGAATTGTGCCGTTGATCAGATGAACCACGAAGATGAATTCCCTGAAGCATTAAGTGATTACGTGAAATTTGTTGAAGAAGAAACCGGAGTCCCTATTTCCATCGTTTCGCTGGGACCGGATAGAAAGCAGACCATTCTCAGGTAGGGGAAGTTGTTAAATGGTTATATTGTTGAATGGTTAAATTGCTTGCCTCGCCGTAGCCTTAACCTTTCAAATCTTCATTGACTCATGGCTTGTCAAGGGCAATGGCGGGTTAAATTGACTACCGATTACCTTTTTCCAAAACCTGACTCTGACAGGTCTTCGACTCAGTCAGGTCATACCGATTACCGACTACCGATTACCATTCACCGACGACTGGAAGGAGTCCGTATGGGTCACCATTCATCATCCATCATTCACTGACCACCGATTACCATTCACCGACGACTGAAAGGAGCCCGTATGGGTCACCATTCACCTTCCACCTATTTCTCATAAAAATGCATCTCACAAATGTACTCCCAGACTTTTGGTGGTAGCATGTACTGAACATCTTTTCCTTCCTTGATTGCATTCCTTATAAAGCTGGATGAAATTTCCATCAGTGGTGCTTCAAAGAATTTTATTGCTGGATGATTTGCATAAATACCCTTTTCGCAGCCCAGCCGGTTATAGATATAGATAAGGTAATTGTTGAGCAAGGTTTGGTAGTTTTTCCATTTATGGAAAGACTTTAAAATATCGGTCCCGCCAATAAGCACAAATTCCCGTTCAGGATATTTTTCGGATAAGTAAGTTAAGGTATCAATGGTGTAGGAGGGTTGGGGCATTTTAAATTCGATGTCGCTGGCTTTTAATTTTGGATCATCTTCGATAGCCGTTTTTACCAGCATCAATCTGTGGTGGTCATCCAACAGGGTCTTTTTCTCTTTCAGCGGGTTATGCGGCGAAATCACAAACCAAACCTGGTCGAGGTCAGAAAACTCACGCATGTAAGCACCTACAATTAGGTGACCGATATGGATTGGGTTGAAGGATCCGAAAAATAGGCCGGTTTTGATTTTTCTTTCGGCTTGTTGCATGAGGCAATTTATTATGCGTTTAAAAATGAAGAAATTGAATCATGGGTTTCATCGACAGCATCCTCAAGCACATCATTTACTATGATTGTATCAAACTGTGGCGCAAACGACATTTCGTGTTCAGCTTTGGCAACACGCTTTAAAATGGTTTTCTCATTGTCAGTCGAACGATTTCTAAGCCTCTTTTCAAGCTCAGCCACCGATGGGGCCTGGATGAAAATAGACAGCGATTGTTCGGGGTACTGACGTTTGATGTTTAATCCACCAACTACATCTACATCAAAAATAACATTGTTGCCACTTTCCCAAATCCTGTTGACTTCCGATTTCAGGGTGCCATAGTAATTGTCCTTGTAAACTTCTTCCCATTCGATAAATTCATCATTTTCAATTTTATTTCTGAACTCATCTGCCGAAAGGAAATAATAATCCTTGCCATTGGTTTCGTTGATACGTGGCTTACGGCTGCAAGCCGATACCGAAAACTTTAGGCTCAGGTCATCCGATGCAAGTGCCTTTTTCACGATGGTGGTTTTGCCCGAGCCGGATGGGGCAGAGATTATAATTAGTTTTCCTTTCATGTTTTCAAATTATGATGGTCATTGCAAGCTGTCATTAGTTGTCATCCATACGGACCCATACGGGCTAACTTCGTGTCGCAAGTTTTGCTATGCTGTCATTGATGTCATCTAATTTTCATAGATGCTGAGAAGTTTTCGAATGCTGTCTTTTTAACATCGTTGTTAACCGTTCGAAGTTGAAGTAGCTTCGTTGAAACATACGCTAAGTGAAAACTATTGTATCTTTTAAGCTGATAGGAAAACTTCGAACTCACATTTTCCAGTGTAATCCTTCTTTTTACTACCGATCCAACTTCTGTACGGTAAGCTCCCAACTTCGGTCTTCGGTCCAATATCAATAAATTAAGATGATGTTGTGAATTTATGATTGTCGATTAACCCGCCTTGCCGCGAGGCAGGCGATTTTTGATTTAAGATATCCTATCTATCACATGGTAACAAATCAACAATCAGCACTCATAAATCATCAATCGTAAATAAAACGCTTAACTTATTGACATTGGTCTTCCGTCTCCTGTCTTCCGACTTCCGTCTTCGGTCTTCGGTCTCCTGACTTCTGACTTCTGTCTCCTGACTTCTGACTTCCGTCTTCGGTCTTCGGTCTCCTGACTTCTGACTTCTGTCTCCTGACTTCTGACTTCCGTCTTCGGTCTTCGGTCTTCAACCTTCAGTCTTCGGTCTCCTGTCTTCGGTCTCCTGTTATCAGTCTCCTGTCTTCCGTCTCCCGTCTCCCAACCACTTCCTCTATAATATATTAAACAACTGCTCCTTCACTTTTTCCAGTTCATCCTTCATTTGCACTACCAGCTTCTGAATGTCGGAGTGGTTTGCTTTTGATCCGATGGTATTGACCTCTCGGCCAATTTCCTGGCTGATGAAGTTGAGCTTTTTACCATTTGATTCTGCATCGTCCAAAGCTTGCAAAAAATATTCGCAATTGTTCTTTAGCCTGACTTTTTCCTCAGTAATATCAATTTTTTCGAGGTAGTAGATGATTTCCTGTTCGAAACGGTTCTCGTCAATCTTTTGATTTTCGATAATATCACTCAGGTCTTTTCTAAATTTTGCCCTAATTCTTTCGATACGGTCTCCCTCGAATTCAACGATTTCTTCTAAAAACCCAACAATCAACTCTATCCTTTGCTTAAAATCAGCCTCCAGTTTATGGCCTTCAGCAATCCTGTAAGTATCGCACTTCAGGGCCGCTTCATCAATTGCAAGCAATATTTGCTTCCATTCGTTTTCATCCAGTTGATGCTCTTCCGATCGAAGTACATCCGGCAATTTTAATATGCTTGAAAAAATTTGCTCATCTGGTTTTACACCCAATTCTGAAGCAAGTGAATTCAATTCGTTAAAATATTTTTTAGCCAGTGTTTTGTTGATGGAATAATTTTCAACCGAGTCCGATTGATCCAGTGAAAGCGTTAATTCAACTTTCCCCCTTTCCAGTTTTTTAAGCAGCAAAGTCCTTACTTCCATTTCCTTTTGCTTATAGGAGTTGGGAAGCCTGATTTGGGTGTCGAATTGTTTGCTGTTAAGGGTTTTTATCTCAATGGATATTTTATTGCCCGATATTTCGCATTCAGCTTTACCAAAGCCGGTCATCGATTTAATCATAGTTGTTTTTTTGCGCAAAGGTAATGAATATGAGCACTCAATATGAATGATGAAAGATGGAGTATTTAGCCACCTGACTATTTGCGGTTTGTAATTGTTTAGCTACTTACTTTCCACTCCAGTTATATGGCTTCTATCACAGACCCCCTCTAACCTGCCTAGCCGGCAAGGCTGGCTCCCCCTACCTTTGTGCCATATGGCCATAAGAAAAGTTGTGTCTATATTTGTATTGATTGTGGTTCTTCTACAATACTTTAACCGCTAAGCGGTAGGTGGATTCACCGAGTAATTTTTTCAGGCTTCAAGTCACCCGGTGAATGCTTCACGAGCAAGCATTGGACTTCAGAAACTGAGTGGCCTTGCCCGGGCTAATTCACCGGGTGACTTTTTTGTATTTGTGTGCCAATATTAATTATTTCACCAGAGTACCAATATTTTGCCCTTCGATAACCTTTAAGAGGTTTCCGCGTGTATTCATATCAAATACATAAATCGGGAGGTTATTTTCGCGGCAAAGTGTGAAGGCCGTGAGATCCATTATTTTTAGTTTCTTTTCGTAGGCCTCGTCAAAACTAAGGGTATCGTACTTTGTGGCTGAAGGATCTTTTTCGGGATCGGCGGTATAAATTCCGTCAACACGGGTGCCTTTTAAAATCACATCGGCTTTCATTTCGATGGCCCGCAGAGCCGATGCCGAATCAGTGGTAAAATAAGGATTCCCTGTTCCGCCACTTACCATCACAACATTTCCACCCTTTAAATATTCGATGATGCGCTTTCCACTGGTTTCTTCCACAATGGGTTCGATGGCAAGGCCGCCGAGCAATTTGGTTTTTAATCCCAAGCTTTCGATAGCGCCCTGAATAGCCAGGCTATTGATAACGGTTGCCAACATGCCCATATAATCACCCTGCACACGGTCCATGCCTTTGCTGGCTCCCTGCAGTCCACGAAAGATATTTCCCCCACCAATTACAATGGCAATTTGAACTCCTAAATCAGCCACCTGCTTAATATCTTCGGCATATTCGTTCAAGCGGTCAGGATCGATACCATGTTGTTGCTTGCCCATTAAGGCTTCACCGCTGAGTTTTAATAAAATTCTTTTATATTTCATATCATCTAGTAATTTCAGGCAAAGATCAGTAATATTATTGATTTTTGAAAGGACCTACAAATAAAGGGCGAACGACAAATTTCAACCTTTCAAAACAATTATCATCGAATTACGCTGATTAATCGAATTTTCACCTGCCTTGGGCAGGTGAAAATTCGTTCAATTCGTTCAATTCGATGAAAAATTAAATCCTTTGAGGATAACAATGTGATATTTGTCGTGCACCCCAAAGAAACTGAATTATCGGGATAGCTTTTTTTAATTACTCGTAGCGTAGTGATGCGGAAGGGTTGGTAAGAGATGCTCGAATTGCAATAAACAGCACAGTAAGCGATGCAATGAGAACCGAAACAATTCCGGCAATAAAAAATACAGCAAATCCGAAATCGGTGGTATAGGCAAATTTATCAAGCCATTTATCCATAAAATAATAGGCGACCGGCCAGGCCAACAGGTTGGCAATGATTACAAGAATCATGAAACCGGAGGAGAGGTGATAAATTATATTGCCTGCCGAAGCGCCAAAAACTTTTCTGATCCCAATTTCCTTCATCCGCTGTTCAGCAATGAAAGAGGAGAGTCCAAACAATCCAAGGCAGGCAATGATGATGGCAAGGATGGTGAACCAGGCAAAGATACGCGAGAGGCGTTGTTCGTTTTCATAAAGTTCGCCAAAGGACTGATCTAAAAAGAAATAATCGAAGGGTTTGCCGGGTTCGAGGCTTGACCACAAACTGCTTAATTTTGCAAGGGTTTGCCCCACCTGATCTACATCTATTCTAATCATCAACTTATTGGACCTCTCGCTGTCGATAATAAAAATCATGGGTTCGATGGGGTCTTTTAGCGAACTAAAGTGGGCATTTTTTACCAGTCCGATCACCGTATATCGATTTTCATCTTTGCTATCGCCAATGTAAATGCGTTTACCAACCGGGTTCTCCCAACCTGCCTTAGCTGCTAATGCTTCATTAATCAGCATTGTGTTTTCGTCGCCATTTTCATTTATCATGAAATCGCGGCCTTGCAAAATTTCCATTCCCAGGGTTTCAAAATAGCCATCATCCATGGCAACTATTCCGATAACCCATTGCATGTTCCCGTCAAGGCCTTCGGGCGAACAACCCCACTTCCCAATCTGGGTCCCGGGGTAATTTGATGCAGTGGAAACCGATTTCACCTCCGGTATCGACTTGAAAGCATTTTTTACGGTCTTGGCCGGAATGTAATTTCTGGTCTCACGTAAGGGAACAATTATAACTTGTTCTTTGTCAAAACCTAAATTGATATTTTTAATATGGTTGAACTGCCTGATGATAACGCTGGTGGAAATAATGAGGCATACGGAAATAAAAAACTGAAACACCACAAGGGCATTTCGAAAAATTGAACGCCTGAAACTGATGTGGGCACGGCCTTTCAGTACACTGATTGGCTTAAATGAGGACAGATAAAATGCAGGATAAACGCCCGACAATACTCCCACAAATATGGCAAACATCACCAGTAAAATAATCAAATGCCAATTGCCAGAAGTAAATAGACAAAGTTGTTTGTGGGTGAGTTCGTTGAAGGAGGGCAGTGTAAATTCGATGAACAACAGCGCAATTATTAGCGCAATAAATGCCAGCATAAGCGATTCGCCCAAAAACTGGATGATCAGGTCGCTTTTATATGCACCCAGGGTTTTGCGCAAGCCAACCTCTTTTGCCCTTTTGGCTGAACGTGCCGTGG
>Ga0307929_1000976_pt1 | contig 24433 bp, 22 predicted proteins | sample AceLakmetage1330_FD_203160 | JGI IMG/M metagenome (GOLD analysis project Ga0307929, IMG submission 203160) | Saline water microbial communities from Ace Lake, Antarctica - #1330 | ecosystem: Environmental > Aquatic > Non-marine Saline and Alkaline > Saline | place: Antarctica: Ace Lake...
TAAAACTATAAAATGTCTTGTTCTTAAGAAAATTGCTAAATCAAAAATAATTGATTTAAAGTTTAACCAAAAGATAGATTCATTTAGAAAAAATAAAGACAAGATAATCAAAAGTGATTATGAATCTTCTGAAAAAAACACCCTCCTTGATTTTTTCTATATGTATAGAATTAAAAATAATTATAGAGATTTAGACTTTTTAGGAAAAAGTGATGATAAAGAATTACATTTCAAATATTACAAAAACTATTATGAATTAACTTGTAATCTTTACAACGCTCTAAAAATATTAATTAATAATTTATCAAAAAAAAGATATAACGAGAAGTTAATGAATAAATAAATAACAATTATTTCTATGATACACACAAATAATTCATCTTTAATCAAATTAATGAAAATTTAAGTCTTCTTCATAACTTATTTTTTGTGCACTTACTTGTGAGGTTTAATTCTTTGCTTACAGAAGCTCAGAGCTAGAGATTTGCCGTTTTGTGAGGTTTAAATCAGTCCCTATAACAGAGTTTTTTTGACCACTGAATTGTAACTTCACAAATTCTTTTAATTGACTTCGTATTAACATTTTAAGACCGTATTTTACGTATGAGTTGTGTTTTCGGCTATTAGTAAGAATAATATATGCCCTTTTGCCGTACTTTTTTGTGACATTTAGAAATTTCTCTTTTAATCTATCTTTATGTTTATACATGCTCTCACCAGTTTCAATTTCCAAAGCAATTTTTTGCCCTAATTTGTTCTTGAATATTATGTCTGGCTTTTTAGTTTGATATATTTTTATTTCATCAGTATATTTTTTTATTTCATCAGCAATAATTGTTACTAAGAAGGTGTGTTCTTTTGATTCAGGATGTCTTGGTTTAACATAATATGAAAATGGTCCAGACTCCAAATTATGGGCTTTCATTAATTCATACCCATGATTATTTAACATGTTAACTTGCATTAATGTTAATCCCTGTGTTTCGTAAACTGGTTTGTTCAAATCAAGGTTTGCTTTTTCATCTTCTTTGTTATCTTTTACTTCAATTTTTTCTTTTTCACTTTCTTTAATCATCTCAGCAGGATTAGTTGTTATTAGTATGTGTTCTTCTTTGCTTGCTACTACTTTAAGTTCTTGATGGTCATTGTCCATTATAAGTATACCATCACCTGGCATTGCAGAAAGCAAAAAATTTTGTTCTGTCTGACTTAAATTAAATGTATTGTTTACTCCCCTTATTACGGCAGGTTTTTGTCTTAACAAGAAAGTGTAGGATGTATTTGCTAAAACTGCGTGTCCTGCTTTTGAACCAACTAAGTCTGCAACATCTTGAGTAATCATTAATAATCCTAAATTATATTTTCGGCATGTTTTGACTATTTCGAAAATATAGCTTGATTCTTCTGCAGTTTGTAATAAAGACCAGGCTTCATCTATAACTAGAATCTTTTTTGTTTTTGTGTCTTTCATTTTCATGTAAACATAATCAAGAACTAAATACATTATTACAGGTTTTATTTGTTTGGGCATGTTTCCAATATTAAAACACAAAAAATTATTATCAAAATCAATCTTTGTTTCTCTATCTAAAAATCCAAATACTCCTCTTTTAGTATACATTTGTAAACGATTAAGTAATGCTCTGTAAGTTACTCTCTCTTGTTGAACAGAGGATTTTTCTAATTTAGTTAAAGTATCAAATAAGTCAGTCATTATTGGGGGTTTATGACTTTTATAATCATCTTTTGTGATGCCATTATTTTCGTATGTTAAATCTATTGCTCTGTCCAGAATCGATTTTTGCAATTCATTTAAATCACTAAACATAATCTGGAATAAGTCCATTAAACTCAATCTTTTTTCTAAATAATCGTGTCCCATTAAATCTAAGGGATTGATTACTGTTTCTGAGTTTTTAGAAATAGTAATATTTTGTCCGCCGTAGTGTTTTGTTATAGCTAAATATTCTCCTTGTGGATCTATTATGATAACATCTGTTCCGTTCATATATTGTCTTGAAATTAACAATTTAGCAAAATAACTTTTCCCACCCCCAGAAGTAGAAAGAATGATGCCATTAGCATTTGCCAAATTAAATATATTTTTGATAAAAGGAATACCATTCTTATTTAATCCTAGTAATATACCATCATTATCAATATTTAGAAAAGGGCTTGAGAAAGGAAAGAATGCAGCCAACCCTTTTGTATGGATATTTCTGGTCATCTTTAACCCGTCTTTTGCTAAAGGAATCATGCTTGCATAACTATCCTTCATCTGAAATAAAGGAATTTTATTTTGAATCATCAAAGAATCAAGTTCTGACTTGACTTTTTTCGATAACAGTTCAATCTCCTCTTTGTTTTTTCCTTTACACATGATGTATAATGAAACATCAAACAACTTTTGTTGACCTTTTTGTAAGTCATCTAAAATTTTTCTTGTAGATTTAAATTTGATATCTAAGCTTGGATTAAGAATTCCTTTTTTTGAATCTACATAAAGATCAGCTTGTTGTTTCTGTAAATCTCTGTTTAACTGAATCATCATCATATCAATAGGGAAAGGTTGAATATGGATACTTATATCGAACTTATCTCCCGAACTGATGATTCTATCTAAAAAACCTTTTTCAACACTGTGGGGATATCCAGAAACAGCAATTAATTTACAAAATAAGTTTTCTATAATAAAATAATCTGAAAAGAACTGGACTTTTTCTGGAGCAAGCAGAAAATGAGCAATGTTTTCAACATTTTTGTCAACATCTTTTATTTTTGCATCAAATAAACTTAGAAGTTGATTATTATTTAATCTTTTAACACCTAAACCAATACTTTTAAGTTTGTCAATACAAACATTAACTTGTAATTCTAAGTTATCTTTTTCCTTGATTATGATATAAAAATTTCTGTTCTGAACGCCATTTTCATTAATAGATTCCTCAACAAATTCCTTATATGATTCAAACAAGACTGATTTATCTTTAGTTAATTTTTCTAGATGATCAAAATGAGATTTTAATGAAATAGGATTGGTGGTGATATAAACTTGAATGGGGAAGTCTAAACTATTTAAAAATCTCTGAAAAGAAATCAAAATTGATTCTTTCTCATCCTCGGTCTTGATCATAAAATTAATTGGAATGACTTCTATAACTGCCAATTTACTATTCTTTTGGATTAAAAAATTATCTTTCACATTTTCAACATCGATGATTTTTTCTAATTCCTTACTAGAAACTCCCATTTTTGGATTTCTCTTATAATTATAGAAATTTTTGATTTTTCCCAGACCATCAAAGAATATAAAAAATGCAGCAATAAAAATAATAATTACACTAATAATCCCCGAAACTTCAATTCTTAAATTAAATTTAAATAAAACAAGAAAACATAACAAAAAAGCAGGAACTGCATAAAACAATTGCGAAAAAGTCAAACCAAAAAGAATTTTTTCTTTATGCTTCAAGGGGGGAGGAATATCATACGCCATAAAAAAGTAAATGTTAAATGATTTAAGAAAGTGGTTAACAAAAATCACGGAATAAAGTTGTTGAAAATAAAAATTATTCTTTATCTATATAATACGTGCTACCCAAAACATGTTTATTATTTTAAATTATCAAATCCATATTTTAAAATCTTTATTTTATTTTTTTGTAAGAATTGTTCCACTAATACGATTAAATTCACTTTTTTCTTATTAATTTCATATTTTTTAATAAATTGATTAAATTCAAATCCTAAATGTAATTTTATTAAGCCATATGGTGGGTCATATGGTTTATCTAAATCAAACCATATTTCTTGTTTGAATTTCCAGATTTTTTTAATTTGTAAATCAATAAAAGAATCTAAAAGCTGGTTTATAAAAAGGCAAGATGGTTTTTTTGAATAAGTTTCGTCTAATGTTTGTATTTGTTTTTGAATAAATTCAGTATTTAAAAATGCTTGATGCATCCACTCATGTAAAAATAAAAGCTCCGTTTGAAATCTAACTAAATTGTTAGTTTTTAAACAAATATAGGTTCCCTTATTTGCTGCAAGGTGTACCATATTATTATCTATTTTTAATTCAACTTTATTAATTCTGGATATATCAATTATATTTTCTTGAAGTTCTGAATATTCTCTGATAACTGCAGTTTTTGTTTTATTAAATAAGTTATATAATTCTTTGTTCATTTTAATTTTCAATAAAATAATTATTTGAAAAGTTAACGTATAAATTTTTCGGTTTTTTAATTAAATTGCGAAAGTTTTTAAAATAGTCATTAATTAAGAAGATAATGGATGAAAAAGAATTAATTGAAAGCTTAATATTATATAAAGAAAAATATCAATTAACTCTTAAAGAAATAGCTAAAAGAACAGGCATAAATCCATCTAATTTAAGGTCTTATTATGATATGATTATAATTAATAGAGCGATTAAACGACTTAATTTTGAAGGAAAATCTTTTAAGGAGATCAGTGAATACATCGAGAATAATCTTAAGTTACCTCAGGGAAGATATGGATTTCCTGAAACTTCTGTTGATCATTGGTTAGAACGAACAAAAGATATTGAATATGATATTAAAAAAATTAAATATTTAAAATTAAATGAAATAACCAATAAAAAAATTAAAATAAGATTTATTGCAAAAGAAAAATCAGCTTCCCGATTAAATGAACAAAAATCTAATTATAATACACAAATATATGATTTATTATATTCCTATATTTCATTAATTTATTTTAAAAATTTGTGTTTTTTAAAACAAGAACAGACGAAGAATGCCAAATTTAAATCAGTTTATGAAAAATTTAAAAAAGAATTATTTATAAACACAGGTTACGGCGAGGCATTAAAATGTCAAGGATCAAACTTTAGATTACTAAAAAAATTAATTAAAATCAATAAAATCAATAAATCTGTATTAATCGTTGAAAGTTTATTAAGTGATTCTGACATTAATCAAATTTTAATCTTTCTCAAAAATAAAATATTAAAAACGGGATTTTTTAGATATTTTGATGTTAATTCTTTGTTTACAGAACTAAAAGATAAAAAAATAATTAGTAAAGAAAAATGTGCAGAAATAATTGAATATAAAAAAAATTGGGAAAAGTTTTCTAAAAAAATTAAAGAAATTTTAAACAAAAAAAGAATTGAACCAGAAAATATAAATGGTCTAATCATTGATTATTTTCAAATTCATATTGCTAGTTGGATGTATTATTCAATTTTTAATCTAAACGAGAATAATCACTTTTTTTTATTTTTGAAAATAAAAAAGTATTTATTAAATAAAAAACAAAAGGTTGATATTTTAACAGAAATAAATTCTGAAAATGCACCTCTGTTGGAGTTTCTTCGTGCACCAAATAAAATAGATAATGAAAAATATCCTTTTCAAATAATTAATGATCTGAATGAAAATCTTAATTCGTTTAATTATTTAAAACGAACTAGTTTAATAAATAATAATCTAATTAAATGTTATAATTGTGGAAATAAATTTTCTCCAAAATTTTCAATATTTGCAAAAGATTATCCGTTATCAGAAGATGAAACAATTCAAGAGATTCAATATTGCGATAATTGTCTTGCATCTATGTACTGGGGAACTAATAAAATAGATAAAAATAAAGAACAATTAATTGAAGATATGAAGAAGTTCTATGAACTTACTAATGAATTACCTTCGCGAGATAATTTAGGGTGGGTTCAATTACATACTTTTGCGCAAAATGATAAAGAAAAATTTCATAAATTAATGAAATTATTGATCTCTATGTATTGTCCCGAGGATTATTTACTAACTTTTTGTCAAAGTTGGATTGGCGTATTGATTAAAACTGGTCTTTTAAAGAATGCTAAGAAACTTTATTATGGAACAATTTGTTTTGCAAACGATGATGATTTGTGCTTATCGTTATCTGAAAAAAAAATTGATGATTGGTTATTTAAACATAAAATTGAACATAAAAAAGAATGGTACTATCCGCGGGATGTTCAATATAATCCAAATAGTTTACTTAGATGTGACTGGTTAGTGAAAGATAATTATATTGAATTTTTTGGGTTAAAAGGTAATGAGAATTATGATAAGAAAATAATTATTAAAGAAAAATTATGTGAAAAAAATAATTTAAGTCTTATATCTTTGACACATAAAGATTTAAGTAATTTAAGTAAAAAACTTTCATTTTTACTTATTAAAGAAAAAAACTAAAAAGTTTATTTTCCCCATATTTTACTTTTAAGCTGTTATATTGCTTTAGGATTTTACAGGTGTAATATTTTTATACTTATCTTTTACGTAATTTTTGTTAAATCCCTATAAATAAAAGTATGAATTTCTATGTTTTATGAAAAAATGCAAAACTTGCGGGGAAATTTTGGAAGGTGAGGAGATTGGTTTTTGTTATACGTGCCTTGAATTCCATAATAAGAAGTACAATGAGAAACAAAAAGAAAAGCTGTACAAGCAGTATGAAATAGCGAATAAACACAAAGTTCTGGACTTATTTAGTGGATGTGGCGGATTAAGTTATGGGTTTCATAGAGCGGGTTTTAGCGTAGTAGGATTCATTGAGAAATGGAAACCTGCTATTGAAACATATAAGAAAAATTTTCCAGAAGCTAAACATTTAGGAACTGATATAACAAAAATAAAAAACTCTGACCTTGAAAAATACAAAAATAAAATTGACATTATTACTGGCGGCCCTCCTTGTCAGGGTTTTAGTTATTGCGGTAAAAGAGATCCGAAAGATAAGAGAAATCAATTATATAAAGAATATCTAAGAGTTGTTTCTGTAATAAGTCCGAAGATAGTTATTATTGAAAATGTTCTTGGGATTAAAAGCATGTGTGATGTTAAAAATAAAAGTGTTCTTGACAAAATTCTTAATGAATTAATTAGCCTAAATTACTCAGTAAGTCATAAGGTACTTGTTGCTTCTGATTATGAAGTGCCTCAGAATAGAGCGAGATTAATCATCATTGCTAAAAAAAATGAATTCTTTCCAGAATCTTCAAAACGTAAAGTAAATGTGATTGATGCAATAAAAGATCTTCCTGAGGAAGAATCTGAATTAAATGGGCATATATTATTCAATACAACAAAAAAGGTTCTTGATAAAATAAAAAAATTAAAACAAGGAGAAAAAATCTCTAAAAAATATAATTTCAGCAGACAAAGACTTAATGCAAATAAACCTTCTAAAACAGTGCCTACTAAACCAATATTTATTCATCCGACTTATGACCGGTTTTTGACACCAAGGGAACTAGCAAGATTGCAGAGTTTTCCAGATTCTTTCATTTTTGAAGGAACTAAAACTTCAATGGTTAAACAAATTGGGAATGCAGTTCCTCCGAAACTTGCTTTTGCTATTGCTAAAAAAATTAGAGAGGTGTTGGAAAATGATTGCTGAAGATACTTGGTTGGTATTACTTTTTTATGTTATTATATTACCATTTAGTATAGTAGTCGGAGTTACGTCACTCTTTGAGTTATTAATAATTCATCTATTGATTACTATTATTCTTTCATTTTATTTTTGCAGAAAATCTTTTTGTCGAAGGAAGAGAAAAAGAGGTGGTTCTGAATTAATTATGACTGTTGTTGATCCTGAAGAGGATAAATATCTCGCATTTCGTAATCTGTTTAACGCAGAGGGGGCAAAAAAATGAAACAAGATGAAAGTTTGAGTTTTAGTAGAGAATTTCAACCGGAAGATCTGGAAAATATGGTTGCTAAAACATTGGAGTTATTTGAAACTGGTAATTTGCAAGAAAGTAATGAATTGGCAGTTTATAATGTGCACAACTTATTGCAAAATATGGCAGAGTATGCAAAAAATGTGAGTGCTAAAATTTCTGACAGAGAAAAGTTGTTGATGCAGCAATCTGCTGAAGTTATGAGTGGTCTTGCTTTGAAAGCCAGAGAGGGGGAAACTCCGCAAGAGTATTTGAAGGGTGTTGCAGAATTGATCGATGAGAGTGTTACTGGAACTAATCATGCAAGAAACAGCATTAGTTTAGAAAATGGTACTCTTGGCGAATATCGTTTCTCAACAGATGTTAAAAAACAAATTGAGGGTATGAAGGAAGGAGGATATTTATCATGAATGGCGAACCAGCAGATGAATTGCTTAGGCAATTCTCTGAAAAACTAAAACGATATGCATCTAAAGAAAATATTGGTGTTGATGATTGTGATGAATTCATGGATGACGTGGGTAAGTTTGGTATTGCTATAACTGCAATGCTAAAAGAAATGGGCTATGATAACAATCGGATACATGAGTTTAAATCAGAACATTTAGATGATTTACTTAAGTCGAGTGATGTAAATTATGATAAAATCGTTAATGATCCACGATTTGGAGATCTTTTTTTTGGAAAAAAAGCAATTAAGTCAAACAATAAATTTTTGACTGGTTTAACAACTCTTGTTTTGGGAAGTTCTCTTTTAACTAATGTTATTTTGTATCAACAAAGGGATCAATATTTGGGTTCAAGTTCTCAAGCTTATTCGCCCACAATAACAAATACTAAGTATCTAACACTGGACCCATTTGGTTCTAAGAAACTTTATGATTGTGTTTATCGGATTAGTGGTGAACAGATTAAAAGAAGACCCTTTGTTACTGAGGGTAAATGGGAAAAACAAGTAAATGATTATGCTGCTTTCTTATTTGGCAAACCAACTGAAGATGATTTGAAAATTATTGATGAAATTTTAAGAAATCAGGTAAATAATCAGCTGAAAAGAGAACATTCTGAAGCAACATTAGAAGAAACCATATCAGGTTATGATAATGAAACGGTAGCTGTAAATTATAATTTTGATTTAAAATCTGATTGGACAACACATGAGAAATATATTGAGGTTTATAGAGCAAAAGAGAAATTAAAGGCATATCTTAATGATAAAGGTAAGCTTAAATTAAGGGGTCATTGGAGAAATGCCGCCTGGAAGCTTTCATTAAAGCTATATGGTGATTATCATTTAAGTGAGGACAAGAGAGTAGAAGTTTCTGACCTTTTAATGCGAGAGTTGTATGGTGGCAAAGTTCAGGGAGACATTCAGATGGAACCAATAAATACGCCTTTTAGAAAAGGATTCATTATAACTTATGAGGGAGGTAAGAAATGAAATATTTATTTTTATTTTTGTTATTAATGCCAGTTGCTTTAGCAGAGATAGATTTTGATCAAGAATTAAGTAATGATGAGGTAGCTCAACTGGATGCTATTCTTGATCCTGTTTTGAAAGTTTATAATTTTGTTAAATATTCTGCTAGCGTAATTGGTGTTTTAATGCTTGTTTTTTCAGGAATTACTTTTGTTACTGCAAATGGTGAAATGGCCAAGAAAGAGAAAGCTAAAAGCATAGCAGCAGGAGTTGTAATAGGTTTAATTATTATTTGGGTTGCACCATTAGTGGTTAAATATATTTTTAGCTGATGAAAATTATTATCATTTTTTTATTATTATTGTTGATTCCCTTAGTTAGTGCTTTAAATGAAACTGAACAAGATTTATATAATTCTGCGTTATTATATACTAATAATTCTTTTGCGGACCATTCATTTATAGAACAGTATAACCTTAATATTGATGTTGATGGCATACCCAATGATGTTGAAGTCAAAAATTCTAAGTATATTAAAAATGCTTGGCTTTCCATTCTTGCTGTTTTTCCATCTGTTTATGAAAATGAATATTTGTATGTTTCTGATAAAACAAAATCGTTAAGTAAGTTTGATTACGAGATAAATTTACCTGCGAATTATTACGGGAGTCATCCACATACCAGTAATGGTGATTGCAAAAGAACGTATACGCTCACAAAGAATAATTATGAGTTCAAACATTTTTTTAATAATAATTTTCAAGGAAGTAGTTTACTAACTGAATTTAATGTTGAATCTGACGGTCAAATTAGTAATTATTTAACCATTAATGCAGAAGTTAGAACTGATAGGTATCGTTGGAAAAAGTATTGCTGTGTGAGAGGAAAAGACGGTTGTAAGAAATATTGTTATGATTGTGATCCTCGTGCTACAAATTATGAGACCGACACAATACATTTAGAAGATTCAAGAAACATAAAATTGTATGAAAACACTCCATTTCTGAACATAGATTTCTTGGACCAGTATTATGATTCTACAAAAGGAACATTTACTGCTAATAATTTTAGTAATTTAGTAATAAAATTTCCTGAATCTTTTATTGAGAATAGTTTATACTATTATGATATTGTTTTTGAGCAAAAACCGTTCAATTTTATATTTTTAAGAGCTAACACACATAATAAAAGCATTCATAATAATCTTTACCTTTCTAATAATACTTTTTTTGTAAAAAATGTTAGTTATTGTAATTATGTTATTCGAGATCATTTCAAAATAATTAATGGATCAGTTAATGTGGTAGTTGAAAAACAAGATTTAGCACCATTAGAAGTAAAAGAAAGAAGTTTTAATATTCATTTATTATCAACTATAATCTTTTTAGTAATTTTTTGCTACATCATTTATTCTTTAATTAAATCGAAATTTAAGAAAGCAAGTGTGTTTTTGGTAACGTTAATATCTCTTCCAATGGTTTTAGCTGAGGATTGTGGATTGACAAATCTTGCTTCTTGTATTCCTGAAAAATTTTATGAATACCTCCTTTACATTATTAACTTGCCTTTATTACCTTTATTGGAAACAACTTCTGCTTTACTTACTGCCGATCCTTCAATAGATATTTTTTATCATCTTTGGACTATTTTGAGATATATCATTAGTTTTTTTTATGTTTTTGTTTTTATTTATGTTGGATATACGTTTTTAACTTCAAATTCAGATCCATTAAAGAGAGCTCAGGCAAAGGAGATGTTAAAGAATATTTTCATTATGATTATATTGGTTCAAGCTTCTTTTTACATTTATGATTTGACTCTTTATTTAAGCAGTGTGATGAATGAAACAATTATTTCAATGGTAGATCCTCATTTTTTTATGCTGACTGCAGATAATATTGTAAACATTGGTTTGGAATTTATTCTTGCCGGAACTTATTTGTTTGTTTTGTTTTTGACAGTTTTATTATTAGTTATTCGCTATATTATTGTGAGTTTTGGAGTTATTTTTTTACCATTTGCAATATTTTTTTATTATCTTCCGCCGTTAAACAGTTATGGCAAGTTTTTTTTACGCCTGTTAGGAAACTTTATTTTTGTGACCTTTATTGATTTATTAATAATTTTAGCCTGCTCAATGCTAATTAATGTCCCATTATTTGAAAACTTCAAGATATTAGTAATGATATCTTGCTTTTTAATGGTAGACTATACTTTGTTTTTGGTAATCAAATTAGCAATAAAAGGAGCAAGTAATAATTCAATAAAACAAGATTTAGGACAGGCAATGAAGTATGTTGCTTTGTTAGTTTAAAAAGGCCATTGTCGATTTCGAGCTTTAGCGAGGCTAAATCTGGAAGAATTCTATAAAAAAACAGGGAGATTGGTCAAAAAATACGTTAATTTAATAAATTTAGTAACATTATAGTCTCACAAGAGGAATAAATGCAAAAATATTGTACTATCTGCAAAAAGGAAATAACTGATGCTGAGAAAGCTTTTTCTAATAAAAAATATGGCAAACCCTTATGTAGGTCACATCAAAAAACTACAAATAACAGTATATCCAAAAAAGAAGGGAAATATAAAGAAGGCATGATTAAAGGCAGAATTGCAGAAGCATTAATTGAAGAGTTATTTTTATCTTTGGGTTATAATGTTTTTAGATATGGTATGGAGAATACTGTTCCTGCAATTACAAAACTTCTCCACGGTGTTAAAAGTGAAGTTGCAGATACAATCAGGCGAATGCCAGATTTTGTAGTTCAGCATCCAATAAGGAAGGATATATATTTTATTGAAGTTAAATTTAGAAAAAGCGGAGAATTTGATATTCAAGACAAATCTTTGATTAATTATCCCTATGAAAACGCTTATTTTATTGTTATTTCGAAAAAGCATATTAAATGTATTACTTACAAAGAATTAAAAAAAGGTAAAAAAGTAACACCAAAATCTATGAATTATCTAGGCAATAAAAAAGAATTTGATTTAGATAAGGATACAATCATTAAGTTTTGTGATTTTGCGGTTAAATTTTTTAGTGAGGTATAAGTGGTGCATATAACTAATACTTATTGGAATACGCTTTTGGTTAATATTGATAAAATTAGAGAAGAGTGGAGTGATGGCAAGAATTATGCCAATAAGTTAAAACTGTTCTTAATGGGGAATAATGTTGATAACAGAAAAAAATATGTTGATTATATTTATCCAAATAATGAAATAAATAAAGAAGATGTTGATAATCATTATGATGAAATCTTGGCAAAACTTAATGCAAAATATTTACAAGGATTGAGGGAATTTCTTATTGGAAAATCAGGAGTAATTGAAGAATATGTGGCAAATAATAGCTCTTTATTTACTTCTATCGAAATTCAAACGCCTTTACTTGCTCTTATAAAAATGTTTGGAGATGATCCAAGCATCCTTACAAGCATACTCTTAATGAAAATTTGGAATTCTAAAAGCATAGATGAAACTTTTCTATTCACTCAAACAATTTCCGATGAACAAATTAATCAATTAATTGAAGATATGCCTAATATTGTTGCAGCAATTAAAAGAAAAAATAAAGGAAGATATGAATATAAAGGAAAGCGCTTCTTTAATAATGACCACATCTTTTGGTTAGAAAAACAAAGCTCTGATAAAATGCGTAGGGCATTCTCAAAAAATATTAGATTTAAACCTTCATCAGATATCTTATTTAATATTGATTATGAAAATAATTTATTAGAATTAAAATGTGGCAATAACTCACTAATTGATACTATATCAAGCATTATTGCGAGAAAACTTTCTCTTAGCCTTTTTTATTATCATAAAGAGAATTGTGCTCAACTTAATCTTATCAACTTTAAAAATGCTCTTTCTATAATTCCTGAACAAGTTTCAGAAAATGAATTTGGCATTTGTGAAATTGGTTTTAACCGAATGAAGATTTCAAATAGTGCTCCTCTCGTTATCCCGAAAAGGAGCGGTAGAGATATAAGAAAAACATTAAATGAATTGGATAATGAAGAAATAATTGACTTAAAAGATATAGAATCTATTGATTATTTGAAAGTGTTATATAATGATTCTGATAGGAAAATAAAGTTTAAAGCCAATAAGGATGGAACCTTAACTTTGAAATTAGATACAAGAAACTTATCAAGATCAAAAATAGATAAAATCAATTTATTATTTGAAGAAAAATTTGGTGTCCCCCTAGATAAATCTATAAGTGAAACCGATGAGAGAAAAATACTAGAAAATACATATAATTTAATTTTTTCTTCAGATATTATTGATAAAACTTCAAATGTTATAAAACTTAATCTACAAAAGTTAAAAGATAAGGAACTGATAAATTATAATGGTAACAAGATATATTGGTGTGTAAGTTGTAAAAGAACTTTTAGTGAAGTTGAGAATTGCCCTGATTGTGGAGACCCATTAAAATTTATTTTATCAAAAGTGAATATTTCACGTAATCCTACTAAAATTCTTAATTTTATAAAAAATAAATTTATAAATTCAGGATATGATGTTAAAATTAGATTAATCCAAAGAACTTATTTAGGTAAAAAGAAAAATTTTATTTATTTATCTTATGATAAAGAAGTAATATACTTATACTTTAATGACGGGGAAAATATTAAACATATGATTGAATATTTTAAACATTCCAATATTCCAATCATCATAATCAATAATTCAAAAAGAAAACTAAAAGATTTTGATCAAGACATATTTCCTCAAATTTCTTTAGCTAAATTATTAGTTATGTCAAATGAAGAATTTAAAACATTTTTTGATGAACTATTAGAGAGAGTGAAGGAAAAAATTGAGAATGTATTAATTCAATCAGCCGATAATTCTTCTGATCGATTAAATAGTTATTTAACTGGAACTCAAACAAGTTATGATGCAACAATGTTAGAAGACGATACATATAATTTAATGAGATATATTTTCAAAACAGGAGAGAAATGGGGAAAGGCAGTAAGTGGAACAACTGTTCCCGAAGGGATAATCGGATATGGCTATTTGAAACAGATGGGTTCTCAATGGAACAAATATCTTAGAAGTATGATTTGGGATTGTAAATTCACCCAAGGAGAACAATTTGATTTTAGCAGATATGTAAAGATTCAGGCAAGAGATTATGTTATTAGGACTTCTCAATCAAAAGCTATAAAGGACCATAGCCAACAATTGTCTGTTTATATTAATTTTACAAATAATGTCAATCAAACTCAGTACAATAATTTTGCTAAAAAAGTAAAGAATATAGAAGATTGGAATGGGAAAGTTGTATTATTTGAGTTATCAGCACTAAACAAATTATTTAAATTGATAAAAAGAAATTATTCAGAAATTGATAGTAGGAGAAGCCAATTATATCATAAATTAACGCTTTTAATGAATAAACAGGAAAAGGATAAATTTTATTCTTTAATCACCGAAACAAAAATTAATAACTTAATGACAGAATTATTACAATCCAAGAGGGATATTCCTCAATTAGATTATGAAGAGACGTTTTTATGGTTAGAATCAGATACAATTAGAATAAGAGGATAAGCTAAGTTAATTAAAAAAAACCCTTTCTTTTTTTAAATGAAAATTTTATTGTATTTAACATAGGGTTTTGGCGAAGTTGAGTTTTTTCTATAATTTTTTTATTATTTGCTAAAACTCAATTTGGGTGGAAGAGTAATTTCTGGAAGAAATAGGCCGTGAAGGCCGGTACTCTGAAACCGCTTAAACCCTGTTAAATACCTTTTGAGTTACGAAGTTCTCAAAAGTTGCGTCCGCAAAGTAATTTTGAGAGGCGTCCCTTCCAGAGAACGAAGTGATACATCAAGGACAAGAATCAAGGGGACAAAAGTTTTATTATTAGGGAGATAAATTCTATAAAGAAGTATATCCAAATCTATTTCCATTCCTATAAATTACTGCTTGCTTTGGAATAACATGTTTATCCAATAAAGCAGCAGACTCCAATCCAGCTACAATAAGATGAAGATGGGTGCCTTCGTTAGGAGCAGCCAAGTTTATCGAATATAGTGAACGTAAAAAATGAGTGCCTAATCCTGGAAGAAGATCAACATAATCTTCTGCAGATTTTAGCTCAGGAGATGATAATTCAAAACGTTGAGATAATCTTTCTTTAAATTTAGGACTAAATACGGGATCCATATCTCCATTTCTCATTCTATTGGTGGCAACTAAGATTGGTAGTTCAGTATAATCCTCATGCTGTAATGATGGTCCACATGCAGCAGCAAAAAAATAAGGAAGTTGTCGTTTTTGTTTTCCTGACCACCTTCTTTCTTCTCCTGCCCACATATGTAGTGCAGATAAAAAATGATCTACACTCTTTTGATCAGTGCCATGAAGATGATTATACCAATCTAAAAAAATTGCAACTTCATTACCCATGAATATTGGATAATCACCTGTTGGAGTACTTTCATACCGCGGTGAAATAGATTTACTTGTGTGAGATAATTGTTTTCCAAGAAATTTTAATTGAGGAGGAATCGAAAGAAATATTTCCTGATCTTGACTCCACATATAAGTCAAAAATTCTAATCCAGTAGGAGGAAGGAGGAGTCCATCTATTACTCCTTCAGATTCATCGACTTTCATTTCTTTTGGTCTAGTTAATCTAGCCCATGAATCTCTATAACAATTTGCAAATGGTATTCCTGCAGTCATTAATAAAACAAATAAGACTTAGTTTATAAATTTTCCGTACTATTACTACCATTAAGTAAGAACTTAATAAGAAATACCTTATTTACTTTTGTCCCCTTTCTCTTTTTTAGCCTCTCAAAATTATTGTATTTAACATCGGGATTTAGAGAAGTTTTTGCGAAGCAAAAATTTGGGTAAAAACCTGCAAGGTTTTTCCTCTAAATCCTTGTTAGCCGACCCGACGACTGAAAGGAGGAGAGCCTGCAAGGCGTGGCAAGGAGCGTAGCGACGCAGAGTTTTCTTACTGCCGAAAATCTGATGGGTGCCGTAGTTTTTACTTACTTTAATATAAATTTCTACGAAGTAGACTAAATATCCGTAGGATGAGGAAGGGGCTTTTTGGTTCTTTTTTTAAAAGAACATTTGTTTATTTGCTACAAGTTTGCTACCAATTAATATAAACGATTGCTACGTATTTGTTACTATGTATGATTTAGTAAGCTTTGTAAGTAGGGGGAAAGTCCGTAAAAAGATAATTCTTAATTTGATTAATCCTATGACTCCTACTGAATTGTGTGAAAAAATAAAAACTCATCGTTCTACAACAAGTCGTTCACTTTTAATTCTTGAGGAGAAAAAATTGGTCAAATGTATAACTCCTAAAGAAAAGATGGGAAGATATTATGAAATTACTGTGCTTGGAAACAAAATAAAAAAAATGATTGAAAATGGCAACTAAAAATCCTTACAAAAACGGAATACAAAAATATAGAATTTTTGATGTGTTGAAAGACCTTAAATGGCATTGTTCCGAATGTGAATTACCAGGATCACAACCAGCGAAAGCTCTTCAAATGATGAGGCAAGATGGTTTTGAAATGGAAAAAATTGGTTCAAATTGGGAAAAACGAAATTTTTGCAATACTTGCCAAAGAGTTACTCCTCATAGGAGATTAGTTTCTCTCGAAAAAAAAGAAACATCTATTTCAAGAGTTTCATTTAGCCCCAAAATAAGAAAACAAATACTTTCTTATTATAATAATAAAGATGCAATACTAGGTTATGCACCTACAGGAAGAGCAATAGAGATAGATCATCGTATTCCTGAAGTTCGTTGGACTGAATCAGAAAAAGAATTGCCAAAAGAGTTAACAGAATCAGAAATTGAAAAAAGATATATGTTGTTAGTTAGAGAACATAATTTGTTAAAAAGTAGAAATTGTGAACGTTGTAATAAAACAGGTAAAAGACAGCCATTTTTAAATATACTTTTCTTTTTTGAAGGTTCAGAAGATTATGAAAATAAAATAGGTTGTGTTGGTTGTGGTTGGCATAATCCTCATAAATGGAAACAAGCTTTAAATAAATTAATTAATGCTGGTGAAAAATAATATGTTTGAAAAAGAAAATATAGATTTAATAGAATATTTTTTTAGGTTTATGATTTCTAAAGATTGGAGATTGAATTTTTTAGAAAAAGCAAATATAATTGTTAATACAAAATATTTATCTATGAAAAAATCTGCCGAAACTTTGAAAAATGATAAAACTTGTATGATAAATTTAAATCAAATAAGAAATTTTGCTCGTTTGAATTGGACTCCTACCAATACAGACTTACATATAAAAAGTTTAAGTTCTGGTTTATTGGAAGGTCACGATTGGCACGGAGCAATGCCTTCTTTCTTACATTTATCGTTTCAAAAAAAAGTAAGGGAATATTGTTCAGGTAGCTTAACTCTAGATGAATACTTAAATATTGGCAAAGATATTGCTAAACAAGAGTTTTACATTGTTGTAACTCACGATCTTTGTGAATCTAAAATTATATCTGAATTTAAAGATAGTATTCCATCAATAGCTAATAAAGGGGTGACTGATTTTATATTCCAAAATATTCCTTATGATTTAAAAAATAGTAGTTTGCCCAAAGGTTGGTCTATGAAAGAAGCAAAAAATAATCCATTAAAATTGGCTAAAAGTCTTTATGAGGGTGCAGATACGGAAAGATTAAGAAAACAAGCTGAAAATTCAATTAATGATTGGGGTGTGAATAGATTTTATGTTATTGTGGATGATTTAGAACAATGGATGAAATGTCCTGAAGAATTATTAAAAAAAATTGTCGATAAATCAAAAGATCTTAAAAATCCTTTAAAATTCAATATGGAAGGAGTAACAATTCTTTGTCATATGGTGTTTATAGATTAAAATGATAACTGAAGAACAATTCAATTTGTTGATTTTGGAACTAGAGAAAATTAAACACTTGCCTCTTGGATGGGGTGGAAGAAAACAAAATAATTCTGATGATGACAAGATAGATTTATTTGCGATAAATGATTTACGTACCTTAGCTGAAAAAATTAAAAATTTTGATGATTCAACCAAACAATATTATATTCGTAGATGGATGATAATTAAAATTTCGGATTGTGATGAATATTTATTTGATCAATTTAAGGAAACAGAACACAACCCAGATAAATATTCTAAAGAATATGATTTTATAATTAAGGGATTTAAATTTGATTTGAAAGGCACACGTGTTCCTGTTAAATTTAAAGATGATATCTCAAATGTAATTAATAAACCTCAACAAATAATTGATTTTTATTATGAACAACAAAGTAGGGGAAGACGTTTAGGAATGCAAAATAGACTTTTTATAGTAACTATTGATGAAAATAATTATTCTGAAGAATTGAAATTAAGATTGGATTTTGACATTAAAAAAAAGGCATTTGAAAAATACATAAATGAATTTAATATTGGTAGAAATTTATTTCAATTTAATTACCAAAATAAAATATTATTTGCAGACATAATTTTTATAATTAAAAATAATGAAAAAATAAATATATTGATTGCGTCCGATTTGTTGAATTAATTATTTAATTTTTCAATTTCTTTAAGCATATCTAAAACAGCACCGCCAATAGCATTTGCTAAACCAACAGGCACTGCATTACCAATTTGTTTTAAAATATTACTTTTACTACTTGCAAAAATAAAATCATCTGGAAATGATTGTAATCTGGCCAATTCTCTAGGAGTCATTACTCTATTGTTTTTATAGTGAACTAAAACTCCTCCGTGATTTTCTTTTACAGTTCTACTTGGTTCGTCTGGTTGATTTCTGAAAAAAGCATCAGCATAACCCCCAAAAACACTACTACCTATTTTAGTATTTTTTATTTTTTCAATAAATTCAGGACTATGTGTTGTAATTATATGATTAAAAGATAAATCTTCAGGTTTATCAGATAAATCATCAATAGTATTGCGCACAGTATTCCAACTAGGTAAATCAATACCATCTTTAGAATGTGTTGGTTCTGGATGTTTAATTTCAATCGGAAATTTAGTACCTATAAAAATAACTCTTTGTCTTTTTTGAGGTACGCCAAAATCAGAAGCAGTTAATAATTTAAATTTTACATTGTACCCGATTTTTTTAAAACGTCTAACAATTTGATCAGTTATTAATTCTCTAAATTGTATAGTATCTTTCATTTGTAATCTTAAATCTTTTCTAACTTGATCTAATCTCCTCATTTCATAATCACCCCATTTAAATTTTTCAGGGTTGTTTTTTGATTTTTTTCTCAATAATACTAGTTCTGCTCTTTCTTTTTCTAATTGTTTATATGACTCAAAATCTTTTGTTTCTTCTTCGTTAAGATCTTCTCTATCGTGTTCCATAGTTAATATTCCTTTAACATTTTCCATAACAAAAATCTTAGGTTGTAATTTTCCAACTATTTCAACATAATCTTCAAAAAGTCTTCCTCGAGGATCATCAGGATCTCTCAAACCAGCTGTACTATATCCTTGACAAGGAGGACCTCCAGTCAATACATCACATTCCTGATTCTTAAAAATATCATATATTTGTTCTTTAGTTTCATCTAAAGTAACATCTCCAGGAACGAATATAGTCCCTTCGTGATTTTGCACATATGTTTCTCCTGCAGGAGCCCAAAATTCATTTGCTCCAGCAATGTTGAATCCTGCTTGTTCAAACCCTTTGCTTAACCCACCGCAACCTGCGAATAAATCTAAAACATTATATTTTTTATTTGTCATTATTAATACCTTCTTTTGTTTTTGTTTCCATAAAAATTTCTACACTACGTGATAAAGCAATACCTTTATTTTTACAATAATTTTTATAATCTTCATAAATTTGATCATCTAAACTTAATGTTACATTTTTTTGTTGCATATTATTATCCTCTTCATATGGTTACATTTGTATTCATTTGAATTAATATATAAGGTTTTCGTTTTTTGAAATCATAATTTTATTTTTTTACTATTATATATTTATTTTACGAAGTAAAATTCTAAATGTCCGTAGGACTAGCCCCTTTCTCATCCGTTTTTGTTTTTTAAAGTAAGTAAAAATTTGGGAGAGCAAAGCGAGCCGTTAAACATTTGTTATGAAAAGTGCAAAGCATTTTTCTCTTTCTTTTTTATCCGTTTAACGAAGGCACCCATCTTTAAGATTTTGGGTTTACCGACGCTAGGAGGCAGTAAGAAAATTTTGGCTAACATCGGGTTTAGGCGAAGTTAAGTTTTACTAATTTTAGCGAAGCGATTATAATTTACTAAAACTTAATTTGGGTGTAGACACTGTAAGTGTCGTAACCGCTTAAACCCTGTTGTATCTCCCGAGCGAATGAAATGAGTGAGAATGCAATGTGGCAAGTAACTTTTTTTTCATTAGTTTTTTAATCACTTTATGATAACTGATGTCTTTCTAAAAAAAATGTTATGTAGAGTTTTTTCGAGCATATTAATTTTTGAACGATAGTGAGAGTATTATTAACTTTAAATTTCTAAAGCGAAGAAAAAATTAGATATAACCGTCGCGATTAAGAGACCTGAAAGGATCGAGGTGGAGAAATTTTTCCCTCGTGAAACAGAGCTGGAAAAATTGCGGAATGCTCGAGTGTTTTTTCTGAAAGAAAAAATATGGGTGGAAAAACCTGCAAGGTTTTGGAACCGCTTAATCTGCTGTTCAACTCTCCGTTAGGATTGATTTTTAGTGCAACGATGCTCGAAGAGCAAAAAATCAAAGTCGTGAGCCATATTAATTTTAAAGAGGACACTTTAGGACGGTGGGTTCCGTTCGTAAAACCCATTAGATAAGAGAGATTGTCTTTTTGAAAGTTGTTGGGCGGGGGAAATTTTATTTTGTTTTATCCCAAATCTTATCGAATACTTGTTTAAATGTTTCTGCAAAAATCTTATCTTTTATTAAAAATCCTCTTGGTTGTTTTGTGATGAGATATTGGACATAAAGGGAATCATCAACAACACCCCATTCTGCCTCATTTCTTAAGGTTGTGATTTTAGTCTTTGTGTTTTTGTTTCCCCTTTTTGAAGCAAGAGATTTAAATTCTTCAGGAATCAAGATCTTTGCTCTTGCACTTAGTTTATTCCTTAATTTGTGGTGTTCATCATAAAAACCAACAAATTTTTCAAAAGCTGGTCTTTTTGTTCCATAGATTCTCTCATTAGAATCTTTGCTCAAAGAAGAATTTATTTCGTGCCACATTGCTTTAATTCCAGAAAGACCTTCAAAATATTTATAATCTGATTGAGGTTCTTCTTTAATATCTTTAGTTTTTAATTTCTTGACAAGTTCTTGAATCTCTTGTCTTTCTTGTTCAAGAGATTTTTGTTTTTCGATAAAAAGCTCGTTTAGAGTTTCAGGATTAGAAGAAATAAAGGTTTTAATGTTGTTCTGAATACGATAACTAACAAGACCTTTTTCCAAAAGTTTATCTAGAATTTTGTAAATATTTGAAGATGCAATCCCTGTTTCTTTGCATAAAATTCCTGTCTTTGCTTCTTGTAAAGTAAGCAAAGCTAGATATACTTTTGATTCTTGGGAAGTTAGTCCAATTTTTGCTAAAATCTGCTGAATTTCTACATTCATACTACTATAAGTTAATAGTAGCGAATATTTAAATGTTTCTATGATACTACTTAGATATGGTAAATAAAAAAATTCAAACAGAAAGAAGCGACTTAGTCGCAACTAAAAACAAATTTAAGGAGGCAAAATAAAATGACGAAACAAAAAGAAGATAATAAATTTGAAGCCTATATATTAACGCCTTATTTAGATCCAGAAACAATTGGTGCAAAAAAGAATCTTGTCTGTAGTATGGCTGGCTGGAGACAAATAATTAAAACCGTTAATGGAACTGATTTTTTGAGTTGGAATATGGAAACAGAAGGATTGAAAATTGATGTTAATGAAGCGTATTACTCTAGAGGTCATACAGGAAACGCTACTCCGAGGAGGGAACGTGTGATTTCTCTACCGAACACAACAGGTTTAATCATATCAGGTAATACTTATGAAGGAGAACAGGAAGCATCCACTCTTAGTAATGAAGGATTGTTGGTTGCGAGATATAGCCAGTTTTATGGAGATTCCAGTTCCTATATTAGAAATTCTCCAGAGCAATCAGGTTATTCTTTTGATTTTCCAAAAAGACATTCTGTTGTAGCAAAATTTCTAGGAGATAGAGCTACATTAGATGCAATCTTGGAAAAAAATCCCGCGAAAGTGAAAGAAGCTATCGGTAAATTAAACACAAGATTGGATGAACCAATATTGATAACTTCCCAACTTGAAAGAATAATGGGTTAAATCTTAAATCAGTTTAGCCCATACTTTATTTTTTTTATTAATTAAGAAAAAGTTAGAAAAATAAAATTTTCTGCTTTTTGGGGTGGACAACTTTCCTAATAAAAAAGACAATCTCTCCTAATGGGGGCGGGTGGTCGGGGGTTTTAAAGTGTCCTCTTTACTAACTTTTATATTTTAGTTTTGGCTCACGATTGAGTTGAACAGGTATTAGGTCTGGTTTTTATTAGACTTAGTGACTAGGGATATATTCTCCGTGATTTTTGTTAAATTCTTTTATTAAACACTTTACCTTTCTTTTATTATGCCTAAGAATCATATAGTTAAATTTCGTGTTACGAAAGAGCAGCATGAAGATCTTAAATATTTAGCCAATCAAGATGGTTTTTTGAGTATTTCACATTTTGTTAGGCATTCTTTATTTTCGAAGAGTGATTTGGTTGAGTCAAAAATTCTTGAAACTAATAAGTTAGTTAAAATGTTATTGGGGGAAAATTGGACGAAGAAGAATTGCCTGAATGGATTAGAATCTTAAAAAAAATGGAGAAAAAAATAGAGTTAGAAGACTCCTTTTAATTCTTTCATTTTTGCAAAGATCATTTCTTTTATTCTTGGGTCTTCTAACATTTTTGCCATCATGTCATCAGCGTTCTTTCTTTCTGTCTCCATTTCCATTGCATATTTTAAGTCAAGTATTCCTCCACACTTGTTACAATGTTTAGAATCATATGCGTTTATGGTTTCACATTTTAAGCAGATTCTTGGCTTTTGTTGAACTTCTTCTTTTGTTTCTGTTATTACTCCGTTCATTCGTAAAATTGCATCATCAACGTTTTTTCCACTCATATGGACGTAGGTTGCAGGCATATCACTACCTTGAACCCAACCGAAATATTGATTCATTTGAAATTCGGTTAAATGATCTGCCATAAATGTGGCTCTTGAGTGTCTGAACATATGAGGGTTACAGCGTTTTTTGAGTCCTGCTTTGTGAAATAAATTTTTAACTAAAATGCACATGGCAGAATATTTCATATTTTGGTTATGGTTTCTACAACCCGTATTTATCCATACTGCAGAAGAGGGATCGTCTTTGAAAGGATGCATATTCAACCAAGTAGATATGTATGGTGTGCTTGAAATTAAACGAATTTTTCTTGCTCCTGTTTTTCCTCTAAGGGATAAAATGACTCCATGTTTATCAAAACATACATTCTTAATGCTTAAATTGCCTAGTTCGCCTATTCTTGCTCCGCTTTCCCATAACATGGATATGAATGCTTTGTCTCTGGGATGTTCAGCAGAAGATATTAGTTTTTTAACATCTTCTTCAGTTAACAGATCTCCCTCTGAAGGTAGTCTTTTTTCAGATCGGCTAATTTTTATGTTTACCCAATCAACAAAACTAGCTTCTTTAAGCCAAGTATAAAATCTTCTAATAACAACTTTATATGTTTGTTTGGTCCAGGGAGAATAATCTCTTTGTTGAAGATCGCTGACTAATCTTTTAATATCTTCAACTTTCGCTTTGTCAAAATCTTTGTTTAATCTTCTTGCTAAAACTTTTAGCTTGTTGATATAAAGAATTAATCTTGGTTTGGATAAGCCTTCAATTATGAGTTCATCATTGAACTTCAAGATTAGTTCTTTGTTTTTTTCAGAGATGCCTGATTTTTTAAGTGTTCTTAGTTCTGTTTCATACATTTGTTCATATTTGTGTATGTCCATCTTAATTCCTCCTAAGAAGCATTTGTTTAAAAAGTTTGTAGCCCGATTGTGGGCTTGCGGACTTTACTTAGAATTGGGACGCCAACGCCCAGATTTGAACTGGGAGATCCTTGCGGAAATCCGCTTTCGAGGCGGACGGAGTACCAGATTGTCCCACGTTGGCAAATAAAATAAAAAAAAGAATTATTGCTCTTTCGAGGCTTTT
>Ga0307929_1000978_pt1 | contig 24359 bp, 18 predicted proteins | sample AceLakmetage1330_FD_203160 | JGI IMG/M metagenome (GOLD analysis project Ga0307929, IMG submission 203160) | Saline water microbial communities from Ace Lake, Antarctica - #1330 | ecosystem: Environmental > Aquatic > Non-marine Saline and Alkaline > Saline | place: Antarctica: Ace Lake...
CTTTTCCTTTGATCTGGAGATATTTGGCCTTAAAATCCTTTTCAACATCAATGCCCAGTTCTTTTTGGGGAAGATCTTTGATATGCCCTGCTGTGGCAGTCACATTGTACGCTTTCCCGAGATACTTCTTAAGGGTCTTAACTTTGGTGGGGGACTCGACAATTAAAAGTGGTTTACTCACGGTGTTTCCTCTACGGTGAAAAAAAATTTTCCCGGTGTTTGTTTAATAACACCTTTCAGTTCCAGGCATAAAAGTGATGCATTAACAACCCCTGCATCAAGGCCGGACGTTTCGATGATGGTGTCTATGTGGACGGGATAGGGCCCCAGGCAGTTGAGAATTTTTTCCTGGATTTTATCCGGTTTTAAAAAATGGCTTCCAGTAGCACCAGGATCGTCAATGGGTTGGTATAGGTGCTCCTGGTGGACCATGTGCCCCAGTTCTTCAATGACATCCAATTCATTTTCCACAAGTTTTGCCCCCTGCTTTAACAGGGCATGAGTGCCGGTGCTTTTAAAGGACTGTATACTGCCGGGCACGGCAAACACCTCCCGATTGTATTCGCCGGTGAGGCGGGCAGTGATGAGAGAACCGCTTTTGGCAGCAGCTTCCACAACAATGGTACCCGTGGACATGCCAGCAATGATTCGGTTTCTCATGGGAAAATGACGGGCATCCGGTGAACTGTGGATGGAAAATTCTGAAATAACTGCGCCATTATCAGCAATATCATGGTAAAGACGTCTGTTCGCCCGGGGATAGATGGTCTTTAAGCCACATCCCAACACTGCAAGGGTTCTGCCTCCGGCTTGGAGGGCTCCTTTATGGGCAGACGTATCAATGCCCATGGCCATACCACTGACAATTTGAAATCCCCGGGTTGCAAGCTTGCTGCCCAGCTTGAATGCCGTGTCAATGCCATAAGCGGTTGCCTGTCGTGATCCCACAATGGCAATGCAGGGGGGAACATTATCAAGGGTACCAAGGTAGGTCAGGATGGGGGGCGGGTCTGGAATGTGTAAAAGAAGTTCAGGATAATGGGGATCAGTGAATGCGGCAATTTTAAATCCGCATCGCTCAATGGCACGGATTTCATCACCGGAGCAACGGGTCCGGTTTCTGTGGATACCCTGGAGAATCCGGGGCCCCATGCCTTTGATCCGCTTGAGTTCATGGTCTGGTGCATTAAATACCCCCTGGGGTGATTCAAATGCTGTAATCAATCGTTTAAACAGCACACTTCCCACCCCCGGGACATTTTTAAGCGCAAACCAGGATTGATATTTATCAATCAGCCCGGTCATCTGGTGGACTTTTGTCAGTTGCGGGTTTCATAAAAATTTAATATTTATACTCCTTGCAGGTGGATTCTCCCCATTGACGGAGGGGGGACCCTAAAAAAAAGAAACCAGCACCGGAAAAAAGACCTGCCTTTTTCCGGTGCACGAATGATCGTCATGCTTTGTTTGTTGAACGGTTTTTTTTATCCGTGAGCAGAACAATGGGACTTGCAACAAAAATGGATGAATAGGTTCCAACAAGCACGCCAGCAATCATGGCAAAGGCAAAGTTATGAATAATTTCACCCCCCAGAAACAGCAGGGAAAAAAGTACAATTAATGTGGTCAATGAGGTCAGAATGGTTCGGCTCAAGGTCTCATTGATGCTTTTGTTGATGATTTCCGCCAGGGTCAATTTCCTGGACTGGATGTTATTTTCCCGGATTCTATCAAATACAATAATGGTGTCATTGAGGGAATAACCAATAATGGTCAAAAGGGCCGCAATGATGGACAGGGAAAATTCATAATCCAATATGGAAAAAAGGCCAACGGTGATGAATACATCATGGATAAGAGCCACAATGGCCCCCATGGCATATTTGAGCTCCAGATACCAGAACAGTGCCAGGGTGACCACCAGGGCCGCTGTAATGAGGATGGGCATGCTCATATTAAAAATAGACAAAAAGTATACGGCTGTCATCAATGCCCCTGCGGTGACACCGGAGAGCACCCATTTCATTTCAAATCGGCCTGAAATGTAGATGGTGATAAAGAGCAGTGAATAGAACATGGCAAGCAACGCCTGTTTTCTCAGATCCTTTCCAACCTGGGGGCCCACCATTTCCACACGTCTGATCTCCGGGGTGGATCCGGTGACATTTTCCAGGGCCTGGGTAATGGCTTGGGTAAACCCCTGGTTAGTCATGTCCGGGATACTGGTTCTGATGAGAAATTCATTGTTCTCTGGTTTTCCAAAATTTTGAACAGAAGAATTGGCAATACCCATCTGGTCAAGACCTGAACGGATATCCTGGGTAATTGCGGTTTTGTCGAATTTTACCTGTACAAGGGTACCACCGGCAAAATCAATGCCGTAATTGGGGCCCTGGTGGATGATCAGGGAGACCATACTGAAAATAATCAGGGCCAGGGAAAAAGAAAACCCCAGTTTTCGTTTCCCTACAAAATCAATGGTCGTGCCGGGTTTGATAAACTGCATGGATGTTTATCTCCTTATATACTGAGGGTGGGTGTCTTTTTTCCGGACAGCGTCATGTCAAAAATGCTTTTTGAGAGGATCAGGGCCGTGAAAAGACTTGCAAGAATACCAAGTCCCAGGGTGACGGCAAAGCCTTTTACAGGGCCTGTGCCGAACTGAAACAGTACCACCGCTACAATAAGTGTGGTCACGTTGGCGTCAAGGATGGTAAGGGCTGCCCGGGAAAAACCTGCATTGACAGATGCCGCAGCGGTTTTCCCCGAAGCCAGCTCCTCCCGGATTCTTTCAAAGATAATAACATTGGCATCCACCGCCATACCGATGGTGAGAATAATGCCTGCAATGCCCGGAAGGGTCAGGGTGGCCTGGAATGCTGCCAGCCCGCCACCGATGAGCAAAATATTGACCACAAGGGCAATGTCTGCAATCAGTCCGGCCTTTTTATAGTACATCAGCATAAATAGAATAACCAGAAGTCCCCCCACCAACATGGACATGATTCCCATGCGAATGGAATCATGTCCCAATGTGGGACCAACGGTTCGTTCTTCAATAATTTTAACCGGTGCCGGCAGTGCGCCTGCCCGAAGCACAATGGCAAGATCTCTTGCCTCTTCCGTGGTGAAATTTCCTGTAATTCTGGCCTTTCCACCGGCAATGCGATCCTGGATCACCGGGGCGGAATAAACGGTTTTATCCAATACAATGGCCAGTCTTTTTTTAATATTTTCACCGGTGATACGTTCAAATATCCGGGCACCTTTTCGGTCAAACTCAATGCCAACATAGGGTTCATTGAACTGGGAATCAATCATCACCCGGGCATCGGTGAGGGAACCGCCGTCCAGCAATACCTGTTTTTTGATGAGAAAGGGCACCTTGGTGACCTGTCCTGTGCGGTTGTCCTCTTTCATCTGGTACAAAAGCACTGAACCCGGCGGAGGCGTTCCCTTGGCAGCAGAAGCGATGTCTCCGGTCTCATCCACCAGCTGGAAACTGAGCTGAGCCGTCTTGCCGATGAGATCCTTGGCCCGCTGGGTATCGGTGATACCCGGCAGCTGAATCTGTATTCTTTTGTCCCCCTGGAGACGGATATCCGGCTCGCTGACTCCGAATGCATCAATTCGATTTCGAATGGTTTCAAGGGCCTGTTCCGTGGCCATGCGCTTGATATTCTCCGCCTCTTCTGCGGGAAGTTGCAGCACAATGTTTTTTCCTTTGGGATCCGTGACCGTTGAAGCGATTTCCAGGGTATTGAAATCCTCGGTGACAAGTGCTGTAAACCCATCAATGTTCTTGTCCCCTGAAAGCGTTGCAGTGATGGTATTGTTGCTGTTTCGGGTGATGCCAAGGTGTTTGATTTCTTTTTTCCTCAGCTCTTGTTTCAGCTCATGCACGGTACGTTCAATAGTGCTTTCAACCGCCTTCTGGTTTTGAACTTCCAGGACGAGATGCATGCCCCCCTGGAGATCCAGGCCAAGATTTATTTTTTTATGAGGCCAGCAGTCGGCATAGAAGGTTGGAAGAACATATACCAGTGCCGTCAGTATAATCACTGTTGTAAGCGCGCCTTTCCATGTGAATAATTTCAATCTGATTGCTCCTGAAATGGCTGTATTATTTGTTTTTCTTACTTTTTTTTGACTCGGTAGGCGCGTTTCCCTGGAGGGAGGCTCCCACATTTCCCCGGTTGATTTTAATTTTAACGTTTTCGGCTATTTCAAGGGATACGGTGGTGTCCCCAAGGGAGATAATGGTGCCATGGACCCCCCCCGATGTGACGATTCGGTCCCCTTTTTTAAGACTGTTGATCATGCTCTGGTGCTCTTTGGCTTTTTTCTGCTGGGGTCTGATGAGCAGAAAGTAAAAAATAACGAACATAAGAATAAGGGGTACAAACGCTGTAAGTCCACCTGCCTGTCCGCCACCTGCGCCAGCTTGTCCCATTGCAAATGCTGTATTGATCATGGTAAAAAAATCCTCCTGATTTAAAATATACCCTGTTTATCAAGGTTGTTTTGCGGGAATCCAGATCACGCTTCCGTCGAACCGGATGTTGTCCACATTGTTATAGTCAATCTCTTGTAACAGAGAAAAAACTTCGTGCATATTATACACCACAATTTTACTTAATGGCTCCAGAAGGTCAATATCAGAAGAGATGCTGCCTTCCAGAAGATTGTAGATAATAACCATTTTTTCAGAGAACTTCAGCAGTCTTCCCACACCGGAACTGAGACCTCCAGGGAGGGGTTCGTCAGCGGTCTTTATCACGTCTGTCCCCCGATGGGAAAAATATTCCTGGACAATTTTAAAATGAATATTCCATATGTTATCTCCTTGCCGCACCACATAGATACCATACTCTCCATCCACGTCAACGGTGATTTGGCCCGATTCGTCAATCTTTTCCTCAAGCAGACCTCCGGTGGCACCCACTGCCTTTGCAAGGATATCCCGTATGGATACCTTGGTGCCGCCGATGGTGAATCGTTCGTTGGGTTGGACAATTAAATCAAGGCTTTTGTCGATTCCCAGTTTTTTTTTTCGTTCCTGGATAATGGCATTGCCTTTTTCCAGGGGGGATGCATCTGCTTTACTGGCAGAAAATGCGTTTACCATGGGCGGTTGGGAAATCTCATACCCAAGAATCGGCCGTTGGCATATCTTCTTAATCACCGTGGCCGGTTCATCCATGGAGGGGACGGTAAGGTCTTGATGCAATGCCGTACCATGGGGGGGGGGCGCTTCCCCAGAATCTGGGGAGCGCATGGCAGACACCCTAACGGAGCTCTGGTGATTCAGCGTTGACCAGGCACATAAAACAGCCAGCAGTGCCACCATGAATATGATAACAATTTTCCATTTTTTTTGTTTCTTAGCCATTCCCTCTCCGCATGGGGTATTAAGGCGCGACTGTTTGAGATACACAAAAGTTATGATTATGTCAAGGATTCAACTTTTGGGTCAAACATTATTTGTCACAATTTATCCGACTGTCCCCCCAACTCATGGTATTGCAGGCATTAATGGTAATATCAATACCCCTTTTGAGTTCAATGTCATGAATTTCTTTTCTTTTTTTATTTAAAAGATGGGCAGTCACCTCCGGCGGCAACTCCGCTGTAAGGCTACTGATTCCCCCTTTGATGGTTTTAAGATTAAGCTGCCGTAAAAATGCAAGCCCCAGGTTTTCCACTGATGGGATCATGCCGCGCCCTTTGCAATGGGTACAGATTTTATAGCTGCCAAAGGTAATGGAAGGCCTCAATCGCTGTCGGGACATTTCCACAAGTCCAAAACCGGAAATGCCGCCCACTTTTGTTTTTGCCTTGTCTGATTTAAGGTGTTTCTTCAGGGTTTTAGTGACATCCGCTTTATGCTTTCTCTCCTTCATGTCAATGAAATCTATCACAATCAGCCCCCCCAGATCCCGGAGTCTCAATTGCCGGGCCACCTCTTCTGCTGCTTCAATATTGGTATGGTAGGCGGTCTGTTCGATGTTTTTTCTATTTGTGGATTTGGCGGAATTAACATCAATGGCCACCAGGGCCTCTGTCTGATCAATGACAATGGCTCCGCCGGATTTCAAGGAGACTTTGGGCTCAAAGATGGAGGCAATCTGTTCTTCTAACTGATGTTTTGTGAAAATGGGTTTTTCACCCTTGAACAGCTTTACGATTTTTTGTTTACCCGGGGCAATGACCCCCATGAAATCTTTGACTTCCTGGAACACCTCTTTATCATCTATTAGAATCTCTGTGATATCATCGGTGAAATAATCCCTCAGGGATCTCACCGCAAGATTCTGTTCTTTATAGAGCAGGGAAGGTGTTTCACTTTCAACGGCTTTTTGATTGATATTTTTCCAGGCCCGCTGGAGGTACTTCAGATCATTTGTGAACATGGTTTTGGTGGCGTCTTTACCCGCAGTTCTGACAATGAGGCCAAAGCCATCGGGAATTTTTACCGAATCAATGATGGCTTTGAGACGTTTTCGCTCTTCTTCTTCAATGATCTGGCGAGAAACCCCCCGGGTGGTACTGCCCGGCATGAGTACCGACAATCGTCCCGGCAGGGAAATAAAAGTGGTGAGCATGGCCCCCTTGTGCATGATGGGGTCTTTGGTGACCTGGACAATGAGTTCTTGTCCTTTTTTCACCAGGTTGGTTATTTTTCTGTCTCCTGCATCATTATCAAGGAAATAATCGCTGTGAATTTCATTGATTTGCAAAAATCCGTTTTTCTGGGTGCCATAGTCCACAAATACGGCCTGGAGACTGGGCTCTACCCGGGTAATAGATGCTTTGTAAATGTTGCCCTGGGTCATCTCTCTTGCCGCTGTATCCAGGTGAAGTGCTTCCAGTTTGTTGTCTTTGATGGTCACGATTCTGCATTCATCGGAATCGTGCGCATTGATTAAAATTTTTCTTGTCATTGAACCTTTCTTACCGCCTCCATGGAAATAATTATGTATGGAGATTCTTAATCATCGGGTTTGATATTCTTGTTTGATCTTGTCAGGTTCTATAAGGAATCTCTGACGGTGTGCCCTTGGTATGAAAGAATCAAGACTGTATGACCTTGATTACAATGTCAGCCATTGGTTTTATTTCTTTCACCTTTTTAGGGCTTGGTTTTAAGCTCGGCTACTTTTGACAGTACGCATCATATAATAATAGTTAAATATCTGAAATTTATTACTATATTTGATTGCCAACTGTTTGGTGTATATCCACTGGCCGCCGTTAAAACCAATCCCCTTTTTACATAAATGGGCAGTGTTGTGAAGTGATTGAGCCCGAATATCTTTTAAAAATCTCTACTTTCGACTTTATGTTGTTTTTCTGTAATCTATTGTTTGATGGCCTTAAAATTTAAAGATCCAAATTTCATTTGGTGGAAATAAAATATCTTTCTGCAACCAACAAGTATTCGATTGAAGCCTTCAAGTCAAATAAAATTATGAGTTGCCCCTGGCATCATGCTTGCTATTTCATTCATATTATGCCATTTAATGAGCTTTATTTGTCCTTAATAAATCCAAAGTGTCTGGAGGTTTACATATAATCATGGAAGAGCGGTACAGCCCTGAAGCAGTTGAAACAAAATGGCAACAATATTGGGAATCCCACGGGATTTTTTCCACATCAGAGGATACATCCAGGGAAAAATATTACCTTCTGGAAATGTTTCCCTATCCGTCGGGGAAAATTCACATGGGCCATGTCAGGAATTATACCATTGGGGATGTGGTGGCCCGGTATAAACGAATGAAGGGATTTAATGTCCTCCATCCCATGGGCTGGGATGCCTTTGGGATGCCTGCTGAAAATGCGGCCATTGACAACAATACCCATCCGGCCGCTTGGACCTATGACAATATGGCCGCCATGAGGAAACAGCTCAAAAAAATGGGCTTCTCCTATGACTGGAACCGGGAAATTGCCACCTGTCGACCCGAATATTATCGATGGGAGCAGTGGCTGTTTCTCCAGATGCTTGAAAAGGACATGGTGTACCGCAAGGAATCCTATGTGAACTGGTGTGAGCATTGCCAAACCGTCCTTGCCAATGAACAGGTGGAAGCCGACCTTTGCTGGCGGTGCAGTCAACCAGTGCAGCAGAAAAAATTGTGGCAATGGTTTTTTAAAATCACCGATTATGCCGAGGATCTTTTGCTTCATTGTGACAAATTACCGGGATGGCCCAGTAAAGTTACCGTGATGCAGAAAAATTGGATCGGCAAAAGTGTGGGATCTGAAGTCTCCTTTGACATTGAGGGCATGGACGGTGACATAAAGGTTTTTACCACCCGGCCGGACACCTTGTTTGGTTCCACCTTTATGTGTCTTGCCCCGGAGCATCCCCTGGTGGAAACCCTGTCCCGGGATACAGAACAGTCAGATGCCGTGCGGGCTTTTGTAGAAAAAATATCCAGACAGGAGCGATCCTCCGATGCCTTGGAAAAATATGAAAAAGAGGGCGTTTTCACCGGTGCATGGTGCATCAATCCCACCAATGGGCGACGCATGCCCGTTTATACTGCCAATTTTGCCCTGATGGGCTATGGTACCGGGGCGGTGATGTCTGTGCCAGCCCATGACCAGCGGGACTTTGATTTTGCCCGCAAATATGATCTGGACATTGTGGTGGTGATTCAACCCCAAGGGGAAACCTTGGATCCGGCCACCATGGAAGATGCTTACACCGGGGAAGGCATTTTAATTAATTCCGGTGAGTACAATGGCATGGAAAATCGTGCTGCCATGGCCGAAATTACCCAGTGGCTTGAAAAAGAGGGCAGGGGAAAACAAACCGTTAGTTTCCGGCTCCGGGACTGGGGGATCTCCCGCCAGCGTTACTGGGGAACCCCCATTCCGGTGATTCACTGCGAGACCTGTGGCGTGGTGCCGGTGCCTGAATCACAGTTGCCTGTCCCCCTGCCAGAAGACGCGGATCTTCTTGAAAACGGTGGGTCTCCGCTTCCCACCTTGGCTTTCTTTGCCCGTACTACCTGCCCTGTGTGTGGCAGAGAGGATGCCCGCCGGGACACAGACACTATGGATACCTTTGTGGAAAGTTCCTGGTATTTTGTCCGGTATTGCAGCCCCCGGTGCGAAACGGCTATGTTTGACGCTGATGCCGTTAAATACTGGATGCCCGTGGATCAATATATTGGCGGGGTGGAGCATGCCATTTTGCATCTGCTTTATTCCCGTTATTTCATGCGGGTATTAAATACCTTGGGGCTCATTGATTTCAAGGAACCTTTTACCCACCTTCTCACCCAGGGCATGGTGTGTAAAGAGACTCTTACCTGTCCCGAGCATGGCTATCTTTACCCCGAAGAGGCACTCCCAGCGGGCGAGGGATTTAAATGTGTAAAATGTGACAGTGCTGTTGAAGTGGGCCGAGTTATTAAAATGTCAAAATCCAAGAAAAACGTCATTGACCCCAATATCCTTCTGGAAAAATATGGGGCAGATATCACCCGGCTTTTCTGCCTGTTTGCAGCACCCCCGGAACGGGATTTGGAATGGAATGACGATGGGGTGGAAGGATGCCATCGATTTATCAACCGGGTGTGGCGTCTGGTGGATCTGTGCCAGGAGAATTGTGGGAATATCCCTGCCTATGCTGGCCCCATGGAGGGGGTGTCCGATGATGCAAAAAAACTTTACCGTAAGGGCCACCAGACCATCAAAAAAGTCACCGATGACATTGAGGACAGCTTTCATTTTAACACGGCCATCAGCGCAGTGATGGAGCTTGTCAATGCCATGTACAGTGCCGAACTAAACAGTGATGATGATGGTATGAAAGGGGTGGCAGCCTTTTGCATGGAAAACATTGTGCTGCTGCTGTCTCCCATTGTTCCCCATTTTGCCGAAGAGTTGTGGCAGCGCATGGGGCATGATGCCAGCATTGTGGATCATTCTTGGCCCCGGTACCGGGCAGATGCCCTGGTCAGCGATGAAATGCTCATTGTGATCCAGGTGAATGGAAAACTTCGGTCAAAATTTACCATTCAGAAAGATGCCGATGACGAGGTCATCAAAGCGGTGGCCCTGGCCGACGAAGCGGTGCTTAAACATATTTATAACAAGTCCATTCGAAAGGTGATTGTTGTGAAGAAAAAACTTGTCAACATTGTGGTGTAATATGGAACAAGAATTTTATACATTGCCCCGGGATCTTTTAGCCTCTTTATCCTTCATTGCGAAAGGTAGAAGGCGTGCGTGGTATTTCATATGGCTGATTTTTCTGTTCCTGATGGGGGGCTGTGGATATCATATCCAGGGAAACACCTCCCTCCCCACCGGGATTAAGGTCGTTCATGTAACTTTGTTTGAAAACCGCAGTGGTGAGTCTGGTGCAGAAAATACATTCACCAATGCCTTTATCAAAGAGTTACTCATGAAAACAAATGCCCAGGTCAGCGATGAATCCCATGCCAGGGGATTTATCACCGGGATTATCCGTTCCATATCCGTGGGGGATCTGACGCGATCCTCTGATGATGCTGTCCTCCAGGGGCAGGTCCGGGCCACCATGGACCTGTCCATGGCGGATGATAAAGGGCATGTGGTGTGGGAGGTGAAGGGGTATAGTGATAATAAGGTCTATACCGCATCCAGTTCCAATGTCACTGACGAGTCTGCAAAACGGGAAGCAGTGGAAGAGATTGCCAATCGCCTGTCTGAAAAACTGGTCAGCGCCATGGGAGACCAGTGGTAATATTTTTTTTCAGCATAGAATATGAAGCGGTGGTCTGAAATAAAGTAAATATTGGGGTTGGTAATGTAAATGTTTGGCCAGTGCCCCATATTCGGCTATTTGGGAGTGCGTAGTATACAAAGCTATGTGAGTATGCCAAAATAGGCGAATATATGGGGTGCTGACGAATATTTGCGAATAAAATAAAAAAAGGCGTGGTATATCAGGAAATTGATTCCCGATTCACACGCCTTTAAATTTTGCAAAAAATGGCTTTGGTTTAGTTCAGAGTCTTGGAAAGCCTTGAAATCTTACGTGCAGCAGTGTTTTTATGAATAACCCCTTTTTTAGCGGCTTTGGCAATGCTGGACTGAGCCGCTTTGAAAAGCGCCTGGGCGTTATCACTACCTTCTTCCTGGGCTGCAGTCTGAAATTTTTTAATGGTGGTATTCATAGCAGATTTTGTGGATTTATTTCTAAGACGTCTATTTTCACTCTGCTTTGCACGTTTTAATGCGGATTTATGATTGGCCAACTTGTTTTGAACTCCTTCATTTATATTATTAATTTAATAGCAATTCCATAAGTTTTTAATTGAGTAATTTAATTATATTTGTGTTTTTTGTCAAGGAAAAAGTGATGGTATCAGATGAGAAACGGAAAATTTCCAAAATGTTTTTTGGGATATTCACCATTGGAACAGCCACTCTTGTCAGTCGTATCCTCGGATTTATCCGGGATGCCATCGTGGCCATGCTTTTTGGGGCGGGACTTTATTCTGATGCTTTTTTTATGGCATTTAGGATTCCCAATCTTTTGCGAAAATTTTTTTCCGATGGTGTACTGAGTCTCTCTTTTATTCCGGAATTTACAAAATGTCACACCCTTGAGGGTAAAGAAAGGGCCTTTGACATGGCCCGCTCTTTTTTTTGTATAATGTCTTTTGCCGGGGTGCTGCTCGTTGTGTGCGGTATTTTATTCACACCGGGGGTGATCTCCACCATTGCCCCAGGATTTGTTGCCCACCCCCAGAAGTATGATCTCACCGTGGCATTGACCCGGATCATGATGCCTTATGTGGGCGCTATTTTGCTTATGGCCGTGTGCATGGGCATATTAAATGTGTTGGGCCACTTTGCCGCTCCCGCTGTGGCCCCCATTGTTTTTAATCTGGTGATTATTTTTTTTGCCTTGGTTTTGTCCCCTTTATTTACCACCCCGGCGGTGGCCCTTGCTTGGGGTGTGACCCTGGGAGGGGTGCTTCAGTTGTTGCTGCAATTGCCCTTTATCCATGCCACAGGGTTTCGATTTTTAAAACGTTTCCCCATGATGAGTTCCGGTGCGGTAAAGGCTGCCAGGACCATGTTGCCCGCCATGGTGGGGGTGGCCGGGTATCAGATTAATGTGCTCGTGGTCACCTTTATGGCATCCTGTCTGGGGGACGGGAGTATCTCATACCTCTATTATGCCGATCGACTGGTACAGTTTCCCCTGGCATTGTTTACGGTGTCTGTTTCCACGGTGATATTCCCCCGGTTGGCCTCATCCGTTGCCAGCAACAGACAAGGGGATGCCGCAGACTTATTTTTCCGGGGGTTTCAGCTGGTTTTTTTTGTTACCCTTCCTGCCATGGCTGGCCTGATGGTGCTGCGAAGGCCCATTGTGGCCCTTCTTTTTTTCCAGGGGGAATTTCAGATGACAGCGGTGCTTGAAACCAGTTCTGTTTTATTCTTTCTGTCCATGGGGTTATGGGCTTTTTCCGGTACCCGGGTTTTTGGATCTTTCTTTTATGCCTTCTCAGATATTAAAACCCCCTTTATGGCAGGAATGTGTGCCATCGGGGTCAATATGGTGCTGGGATGGGAATTGATGAAAACCATGGGGCACAGTGGTCTTGCGCTTTCTTTGTCTCTTTCTGGTGCCGTTAACCTCATGATTCTTCTCTGGAAAGCCAATACCTATTTCAGCACGTCTGTACGGCAAAAAATGGTGTTGTTCTGTGTAAAAGTCCTTGTCTTTTCCGGGGTCATGTATGGGGTGGTGGGGGGGGTTGCTACCCTGGTCTGTCCCCGGTTGGATGCAGGGAAACTTTCTCTGTTCATGGGGGTGGTTATTTCCATCATGTCCGGGGTGCTCGTGTATGTGGGATTGTTTTTTGTCGGGGGCCAGCGGGAATACCGCAGAATTCAAAGATGGGTCAGAGGAAATAAAAAAAATGGCACGATTTGATACAGCCGGGTTTTACCTTGCCATGCTGGCTTTGATTGTACTTGCCGTATATATGGTTTGGGGGAGCAATGGGTTCATGGTTCTGGTCAGTCTCAAGGATGAGGAAGTCCGGGTATTGAAAAAAAATCAGGATATCATGCGGGGAAATCAGCGTATTGAAACAATAATTACCCGTCTGAAGCATGATGGCACATACATTGAACATGTGGCAAAACATGAGTTTGGTCTGGCCGGAGAGGAAGAGTTGATTTTCAGGTTTGAACCCAAGGGGCCTGGGCAACCAGGGCCAATGGGTTCAAACAATTAAATAAAAGCTTTAGAGGGGTAATTGAATCGCTGCCCAGGATGGCCCTGAGAACCACACCTGGAATTAGATCAATTATTAATAAGGTTGCGAAGCTTTCCAGAGCATTTAAAGGTAACCACCCGCCTGGCAGGCAGATTCATCTCCTGGCTGGTGGCAGGATTACGGCCTTTTCTGGATTTTTTCTCATTGACACAGAATTTTCCAAACCCACTGATCATGACATCTTCGCCTTTTTCCAGGCTGCCTTTGATGATTTCCAGGAAATCTTCCATGATGTTGTATGAGGTGGTCCTTGAAATATCAAGTTGTTTTTGAATTTTTTCTGTGATTTCCGTTTTGGTCAATGCCATGTTTCAATTCTCCTGGATCAAATAAGTATTTTGATTTTATATATAAATATCATTTATTTTTGGCCAACGATACTTTAAATCCAGTCTGTTTGTCAAGGGATTTGAGGGGCTTGATCATTTAATTGCCACGGGCAGCCGTACTCTGAACCCGGGTCCGCCCACAACGAATAATGAAAATAGCATTATGCCGTCATCTCATAGGCATCGTTCATGCTAAGTACATGGTTCTGCCATACCCGCTGGAACCGTTCCGGATCCGTCACTGGTTTTTTGATGATTTTCAGACATTGCGCCATCTGTTTGTCCGTGGAGCTGCTCTTGGTATAGAGCTGGAGGGCATGCTTGGAGAAATCTTTTACCATGAAATCAAAAATTTGATCCACAATATCATCTTCTATTTTCAAGAGAAGGGCGTTTTCAATGATCAATTGGCCATAGACAACCAGGGCAAAGAGTTCTCCCAGAATCAAAAGAAAATCAATGTCTTTTGTCTGGGCTTTTTCCGGCGGGGCATTGATCAAAAGTTCTTTCAAGGCGTTGATCTGCTCCTTGAAGAGGGTGAGATTGGGCAGATCCATTTGGGCATAGGTTTTTTCAAAATCATGGAAAAGAATTTTGGAAAGCCCCCGTGTGCTTCCCTGGTCAAATAGAAAATCGTCGTTGGCTGTTCCATGCACCAGGGGGATTTCGGGCATTTCTCCCGGTGCAAAAAGATAGTTTGCCATGAATTTCACCACCAGGGCCATGTTCACATGGACAGTTCCCTCCAGTTTGGGTAGTCCCCGGATCTCAATGGCGGCCATCTCAAAGTAGGTGTCTTTTTCAAACCCCTTGGCTGCGATGACGTCCCAGATGAGGTTGATCACCTCTTCTCCCTGGGTGGTTACCTTCATTTTGGTCAGGGGGTTGTATAGAAGATATCGCCTGTCATCACTGGAGGCGGTGCGCATGTAGTCACTGTTTCTTGCGGCAAAGAGTTTCATGGCCGTGAGCCGGGCAAAGGCCGTTGTCATCAATTCCTGGACATGGGGAAAGTCTGTGACCCTTTTGCCATAAAGCTCTCGGTGGGCCGCATGGGTGATGGCTTCATAAAATGCATGGGTGCAGATACCAATGGAGGCCCAGCCCAGATTGTATTTTCCCACGTTGATGGTATTGAGCGCGCTGTCCCAGGCATGGGCCCCCCGGGAGAGAATCTCCCCTGAGGTCACAGGATATCCGTTGAGACTGAATTCTGCCACATAGGACTGGTTAGAGATGATGTTTTTTACTAAGTTGTAATTTTCATGTGCTGGATCTGCTGTGAAAAATACATATTCATCGGTGTCAGAATCCTTTGCAAACACTGACACCAGGCCTGCCTTGTTGGCATTACCAATGTAATATTTCCCGCCGTCTGCCACAAACTGGTCATCGGTGAGGGGGGTCAGCGTCATATCACTGGAATAGAGATCGGCTCCATGCTCTTTTTCGGACAATCCAAAGGCAAAGATTTCCCCTTGTTCCAGTAGGTGGGCTGTCTTTTTTTTCAGGGCCTCATTTTTCCCCATCCAGATGGGTCCCAGCCCCAGAATGGTGACCTGCCAAGTGTACCAGTAGGGCAACCCATAAAATCCAAGGATTTCATTGAAACAGCAATTACGGCAGGTATCCCATCGACACCCTTCAGTGCCATATTGTGACGGCGTTAACAGGGTATAAAATATTTTTTCTTTTTTCACAAAATCAAGGAATTCGGCGTACCACTCCTTGGCGTGGTAATCTGCTTTGAGTTTTATTTTTCCCATGCTTTCAAAAAAGGCAATGGTTTTTTTCATGATCTGTGCCGATGCGGCATCAAGATGGTCAAATGATTCTTTTTTGGGATTAAGAAGCTTCAAAACACCCTCCTGGAAGTATTAATTGTTTTTATGAACAATGTTTACAATGATGATGTTAATTTCTATCACGTAGGAGGGTTTGTCAAGTCTTTTTGCCCAAGGGTCTTTATTTAAGGAGGCGGGGACAGATTTGAAAATCTCTCCCCTAAGCGCATTAAGCGCAGAATATGCCACCGTTAAAGGATAGTGTTCCCCCAATCTTTAAATGGGTCTGTTATTTCGGATTCATTTTTCAAGAAATCTTTTGATGGTTTCTGAAAGGGCATTGATGGAAAGGGGTTTTGAAAGAACCGCATCAATATCTTTGTTGTCATCCTGGGCCAGGGCCGTGCGGCTGTCAAAGCCGGTGGCCAGAATCACAGGAATATTGGGCCTGATTTTTTTGATCTCATGGGCCAGTTGGGTTCCCTGGATGCCGGGCATGGTCAGGTCTGAGATGACCATGTCAAAGGAATTTGAATTTTCTTGGAAAGTTGCAAGGGCTTCCGTGGGTGATTGTAGAGCCACCGCTTGATATCCAATTCTTTCCAGCATCATTTTGCCAAGATCCACCAGCATTTTTTCATCATCCACAAACAAAATCTTACCTTCTCCGGTGGCAATGGCGTTGTTTACCGCCTTATTTTTTTCCTGCTCATCGGGAAAGGCAGGAAGATAGATGGTGATCTGAGTGCCTTTCCCCGGCCGGCTGTCCAGCACAACAGCCCCTTTGCATCGCGTGATAATGCTGTGCACCACGGAAAGACCAAGTCCCCTGCCATCCCCCCCCTGTTTGGTGGTGAAATAGGGATCAAAGATTCTATCTCTCAGTTCCGTTGTGATACCTTTCCCATTGTCTTGTACCTCAATGGTGACATAGTCGCCATGGGGCAGGTTCAATTCATTGCTGGGGGTATAATTTTTAGCGGTGAGGGAGATATCTTTCATTTTTATGGAAATAGTTCCCTGATGGTCCTCTATGGCCTGGTATGCATTGGTTAAAAGGTTGGTGATGATCTGGTAAAGCTGATTTGGGGTTGCCAATACACGACCTGTTTTTTTGGGAATGTCGCTGTTAATTGTGATGGATGAGGGGATGGTTGCCCTGAGCATCTTGAGTTTCTCTTTGACCACAGAAGTGGGATTAATAGGGGCGTGGGGTTGCTCCGTATCTTCTTTGAGTCGACTGAAATCCAGTATCTGCAGGGTTAGATTTTTAGCGCGGTTGCAGCCGTCAATGATTTTTTGGGTGAAGTGACAGGTTTTGGAATCACTGCTAACATCTATCTGGAGCAATTGGGTATAGCCCAGGATAACCCCCAGAATATTGTTAAAATCATGGGCAATGCCACCAGCCAAGGTTCCCAGTGCTTCCAGACGTTGGACTTGGGTCAGTTGGGCCATGAGGCGTTCATTCTCTTTTTCGGACAGTTTGTATTCAGTGATATCTCTGTCAATGCCGCAGTACCCCAGAAGCGTTCCGTTGGCATCCAGCATGGGTCTGCCATTGGTGAGAAAGCACAGGTGTTTTTTGTTTTTATGTGTTTTCCATATTTCAATGTTCTTAAAAGGAAGGCAGGCGGTGGTGCGGTGGGCGATACGTTTTTGAGCAATGGAATCTTCTTTTTCGTTGAACATGGCTGAAAAATGGATTTCATTGAGTTCTTCCATGGCATAACCCGTCATGTCTATTATGTTATCAGATACATAAGTGTATTTTCCATGGCGATCCATTTCCCAGATGAGATCCCCGATGCTGATGGTTATATCTTTGAATCGCTGTTCACTTTCAAGGAAATTATTTTCCATTGCCTGGTTTTGACGTAGTTGCTGGCGCAGGGTTTGAATGTGCTGATAAGCCACCAGTGCCGTTGTGAAAACGGTGTTAAGTTTTTGTGAATTTATTTCAGAGTCCAGGAATAAGTCGTGGATGTCATCGTCTTCCAGCATCTGTTGATGTGAAGCGGAATCGAATGTTTCTGTTTGAATAATAATTCGAATGTTCTGATTTTTAAGAGATTTTCGAATATAATGGGTGAGCCATCGACCCTCTGTTGTTGTTTCCCGGGACAGATGGAGCAGCAGTACCGCAATGTCCTTTTTTTCTGAAAAAAGAGTTTGTGCCCCATGGAGGGAATTGACCCTGAGCAGGGAAATGGGTCTACCTTTAAAGATAAATTGGGAAAGGGTGGTGTCAATAAATGTCTGGTTCTTTTGATCCGGATCAACAATTAATACCTGCCAGGTATCCCTTGAGGAGGGGAGGGGCGTGTCAATGGAGCCTGTTTTTTTTGAAACTCTGTATTCCGGAATTTCTGGAGCCATAGTTTTTTTACCCTTTTATCGAAATCTCGTCAGTCAGAAGTACTCTGTTTGCCTTGTGTCGATATTGTCTAAAATAGCATTTTTAGTGACCGTTCTTATAATAATTAAGGATGACACCGATTTTGTCAATGTAATTTTGATGGTCTGTTGAAAAGTTCAATTTTTATTTTTTAAATACAAAATCATGAGGGGGGTTGTGTGATCCGTTTGCAAGGAGGTGTGCATGGGCATGGAAAACAATTGACACCGGTGGCATCTTCTATTAACTATGGCCTTACTTTTTAAAATCAGGGGTTGGTTCCAATACCTTTACCCATTTTGTTTGTAAATATTCGGCCAGCACCCCATATTCACCCATTTTGACCAGCTCACATAGCATTAGTATGCTACGCAGTCCCAAATACGCGAATATGGGGCACTGGCCAAACATTTACATTACCAACCCGAATATTTACGTTTGTTTTGGTTCAAATCCTATATATGGAGAAATTATGGAAAGCATAAAAGCATTGTCCGTGCTTGATGGAAGATACAAAAGACTGACCCATGAACTGGTGGATGTTTTTTCTGAATATGGTTTGATCAGACACCGGGTTCAAGTGGAAATTGAATGGCTTAAATTTATCCTCACCGATCTGAAACTGGCGGTACTGGATGAAAACAGGGTGGATGACATGGATGCCATTCTCAATGATTTCACCGAGAAGGATGCTCTCAGAATCAAAGAGATTGAGCGTACCACCAACCACGATGTCAAGGCCGTGGAATATTTTATCAAAGAAAAATTTGATCAAAAAGGCCTTGGTGATATCGGTGAATGGGTCCACTTTGCCTGCACATCCGATGATATCAACAATACGGCCTATGCCCTTATGCTGAAAAAAGGCAGGGATATTGCAACGGCGCTTCTGGCAGACTTGGTGGAAAAGGTTGAAGAAAAGGCCATGGCCTATAAATCCGTTCCCATGATGTCCCGCACCCATGGTCAGCCAGCAACCCCCACCACCGTGGGAAAGGAGTTTGTTAATTTTGCCTGGCGCTTCAACCGGGAGGTGACCATTTTAAAAGAGGCCACGGTACAGGCCAAAATAAACGGGGCCACGGGAAGTTATAATGCCCATTTTTTTGTTTTTCCAGAAATTGACTGGATAGCGGCGGGGCAGCGGTTTCTCTCCACTCATTTGCACCTTGAACCCCTTCTTTATACCACCCAGATCAATCCCAATGCCTCACTTTCGTTCATTCTTCACGCCTTGATTCGATCTGCGGCGGCTGTGGTGGATCTGGACAGAGATATGTGGGGGTATATTTCCCTTGGATATTTCAAGCAGCAGCTGAAAAAAGGAGAGACCGGCTCTTCCACCATGCCCCATAAGGTAAATCCCATTGACTTTGAAAACAGTGAGGGAAACATGGGCATGGCCATCTCCATGATGGAACATATGGCAGTGAAGCTTCAAAAATCGAGATTTCAGAGGGATTTGACGGATAGCACCGTCTTAAGGGGCCTGGGTTCCCTTTTTGGGTATTATATTATCGGCATTAAAAACTGCATCAAGGGGTTGGGAAAGGTGGATTTGAATCTGGCAGCCCTGGAAAAGGATCTTGGGGCCAACCAGGAACTTCTGGCCGAACCTTTTCAGACTGCCATGCGGGTGTTTGGAGAATCCAATCCTTATGAACGGCTCAAGGATCTCACCCGGGGCCAGAAAATAGACAAAAAGACCCTGGATGCTTTTGTGGATAAGCTTGAAAAAGTGCCCGCACCCTTTAAAGAACGCATGCGACAACTGACCCCTGCCACCTATACCGGCCTTGCGGAACGGTTGGTGGACCATTATTTCAAGGGAAAGGGTTGAGGGGTTCGTAAAAAGTTCAGAGTTTATTTCTTATCCACATCCAACTTGTAGTTGAGCAGTGCTTAAATCCTTTATAAGAAAGTCTCACCAACATGCTGGAATTAAAAGACTTTCATTTTTCGTTGTGGCTGGTGGTTACAGCCATGTATGTTATATAATAATGTGGTGAGGATCTCATTGGCCGACTTTTCACAGGTTCATCAAGGTTAATTCATGGGGCCCGTCAGCACCTGCCTGGGTTTAGCCCCATCGGAAGGGCCCACAATGCCTTTTTTTTCCATGATGTCAATGATTCTGGCGGCCCGGTTGTAGCCCACCCTCAGGGCACGCTGGATACCGGATATGGATGCCTGGCGGGTGGCCATAACCACCTCCAGGGCATCTTGGTATTTTTCATCGTATTCATCGTTCTGATAGTCCTGTTCCGGCTCTTCCTGCTGCTCTGTGATGACGTCAAACAGATAATCCGGTGCCCGCTGGGCCTTGAGAAATGTGGTGACATCAATGAGCTCTTCTTCGGACAGGTAAGTCCCATGAACCCGGGTGAGCCGGGCCGTGCCTGGGGGTACAAAGAGCATGTCCCCCATGCCAAGCAACGTCTCAGCCCCATTGGAATCAATGATGGTTCGGGAGTCTGTTTTGGAGGAGACCTGGAAAGAAATTCGGGTGGGGAAATTGGCTTTGATGATACCTGTCAGCACATCCACCGAAGGCCGCTGGGTAGCCAGGATCAAATGGATACCCGCAGCCCTGGCCATCTGGGCCAGACGGGTGAGGGAAAGTTCCACATCCCGGGAGGCGGTCATCATCAAGTCTGCCAGCTCATCAATGATGATGACAATATAGGAAAGCGGTTCCGGTGGTGCCTCGTCTTCATCATCTATGGCTGAATCCATGCCTTTAACCTTCTGGTTAAACTGCTCGATATTTCTCACCTGGTACTTGGCCAGAAGATCATATCTTCGTTCCATCTCCCGGACCATCCATTGGAGGGCCGTGGTGGCCTTTTTCATGTCTGTGATCACCGGGGTGATCAGGTGGGGGATATCGTTGTACAAAGATAGCTCAATGCGTTTGGGGTCAATCATTAAAAATTTGACTTCATCCGGGGTTGCCTTGTAAAGGATGCTGGTGATCATGGCGTTGAGCCCCACGCTTTTACCCGTTCCCGTGGCCCCAGCAATGAGCAGATGGGGCATGCTTTCAAGCTGTACCACCACCGGGTTGCCAATAATGTCCTTGCCAAGGCATATGGGCAGTTTGGAGGGGCAGTTGATGAAATCCTCTGAGCTGACAATGTCAATAAAAGGGACAATGCTTTTTTTGAGATTGGGAATTTCAATGCCCATGACATCTTTCCCTGGTATGGGGGCAACGATGCGGATGCTGTAGGCACTTAAGGCCAGGGCAAGGTCATCGGCAAGGTTAACAATTTTGCTGATTTTAATGCCGGGGTCCGGCTTGTATTCAAAGGTGGTGATCACCGGTCCGGGGGATACCCCCATGACCTCGCCCTTGATGCCGAAATAGCCTAATTTTTTTTCCAGCAGTTCTGCATCCCTTCGGATGCTTTCATGGTCAACTTCTGTCTTGCTGTTGACGTTTTTTAAAAACCCCAGGGAGGGTAGCTGATAAGTATCTTCCGTGGAGTCTTCTTCCATGGACGGGCTATTATTTGTCTTTGTGTGTGAATAGGTGACTGCCGTATGGATGGGGAAACTGCCCATGGCAGCGGGGGGTTTATGGCAGGATATATTTTCTTTTTCAGATGTCTTCAGTATGGAGGTCTCTTCCATGGTCTCTTGTTGCCGGGGATCTGTTAGCTTTGCCGGAGGAGTGTTTGATTCGGTGCTTTTATTTGATATTTCCCTGCTGGCTGGCAGGGTTGCCGCATGGATATTTTCTGTTTCTGGAGCCCTCATCTCCACATTCTGGGTCTTGCTTGCGGGGACTGGGGCAGCCATTTCCACATTCGGGACTTCGTTTATGGGGGCTGGTTCGGTCATTGCTACACCCTGGACCTCGTTGGGGTTTGGCTTGGTCATTACCACATCCTGGATTTCGTTTGCGGGTGCCGGGGTCGTTATTACCGCATCCGGGGCATCATTTGCGGGGGCCGGGGCCGTCATGGAGGCATTCGGGACCCTATTCTCAGGAGCTGGGGCGGTCATTGTCGCATCAGGGATTTTGTTCGTGGGGGCGGCGGCTGCCACTTCCACACATGGGACAGCATTCATGATTTCTGGAGACGCATCCTGTGCTTCCGGGGGGGGATCCACAGGAAGTGAGTTGTTTGACACTTCAGTGGAAGAGATGCCGGGAAAATCAGGTGCAGTGTATACTGTTTTTTGAACAGATGGCGGTGCGGCCTGTAGCATCCCATGATGGGCCTCTGATATGGGAGGTGCTTGTGGCTTTTGCCCTGGTTCTTTTGTCGGCAGGGGGGTGGCATCTGTTGTTGACACTTTGGGCTGTGAAGGTGTTTCTACGCGTTCACATGTTTCCATGGGGTCTGGTATTTTTACGGGCTCAGGTGCCGTTGGGGGGGCAGGTATATTTGCCCGTGGGGGGCTGGAAATATTTGTTTTTTCAGATCCTGGAGAAGGACCATGATATTTACTTGAAATGGGATCGGGTAAAGAGGCGTTTGCTCGTTGATGATTTCCGGCAGTGTCAGATGCCAAAGGGGTTTTTGTCACTGGAGGTTTTGGCTGTGTTGGGGAGGTTGTGTTTGGGATTGGCTTCTGGGTCTGGGGTATCTGTTGCCCCATGTGCCCTTTGGGCTTCACATCCCCAAGGCTTCTGGTTTTTTTTTCCAAGGTCTGTGTCAATGTCTCCAGACGATTTCTCATCTCAACATATTTTTTGCTCAGGTTGAGGTTGGCAAGCAACACGAGGACATGGGGATTAACCGATACGCCTGCCTTGCCTATGGATTCCTCCGCTTTCACCAATTCAGAGACCATCATTTGGGCAATGTGATGAATATTGTCCGTGGAGCCGGAGTCCTCTACTTTAAAGCTGTATTCACCGCATAGGGACCGGATGGTTAATACGTCGTTGTCAATTTTATAGCAGTTTTTTTCCAAAATATTCACTCGATGTCCACTTTTCAAATGGTTGAAAAAGGTGCCCCTGAAATTAATTAGATTTCATGAAGGATTATCAGGGAAGTTTACCTTTGATGTCATGGAGGTCATCCCCGACATTTTTATCTGTTCGTTTCTATTCCATAGCACATTTTATGTGAAGGGTTCAAATCTTAACTGGACCTGCCAATCAAATAAGGAAGCAATTATTTTGAAAACGTATGAGAATTTGGAAGCGCTCGGTTCGGAAAGGCTTGAAATTATTTACCAGGACAAGGATCTCGTTGTCGTGAATAAACCGGCAGGACTACTGGTTCATAAAAGTGATATGGACAGGCATGAGACTCGATTTGCCTTGCAGATGACAAGGGAACAGATCGGCCAGTGGGTCTTTCCCGTTCATCGGCTGGATAAACCGACTTCAGGGCTTTTGGTTTTTGCATTGAACCGCAATGCGGCCCGGGAGATTTCTTTTCAATTTCAAAAAAATCAGGTAAAAAAAGCCTACCTGGCGGTGGTCCGGGGATATCTCCAGGGCACCGGCATCATTGATCATGGGTTGAAAAATATCAAGAAAGGTAAATTTGAAAATAGGGTCACCCATGGGAGCAGCCAACCTGCGCACAAAAACGGGTATCCCCAATGCAACACCGCCTGTGAGCAAAGCCCCGATGGTAAGGGCTATCAGGGGGACAGTATGGTGGAACCCTCATGCCCAAAACAATCCGCTGTGACCGATTATGCTGGCCTGGCAACGGTGGAGTTGCCCGTGTGTGTGGATAGGTATCCCACTGCCAGGTACTCCCTTGTGGCACTTTATCCCGGCACGGGACGACGGCATCAGCTCCGGCGGCACATGAAGCATCTCTCCCACCCCATTGTGGGGGATACTATCTATGGGAAAAGCTGTCACAATGATTTTTTTAAAAATAAGTTTCATTGCAAAGGCTTGCTTCTTTGTGCCGTTAATATCTGTTTTTCCCACCCGGTTACCGGAACAAAGATCAATTTGTGGGCAATGCCGGATAAGCGGTTTCAGTTGGCATTAACCCATCTGGGATGGGAGGATGCCGTGGTGAATTTCAAGGAAAGCCTGTCTTTTTCCATTATATGAGAATTGGGGTACCAGAAATTCAAAATTTGTTGATCAATCCTGTTTTGCACTCTTTTTTATTAGAAAATAAAGCTTTCGGGCACCCTCAGCAGAGCCCCCCCCGAGGGGCAATAGGAATCGGCCAATTGGGCCGTCTACGGTCCCGGGCCGGGCCCATTGCCCCTCGGGGGGGGGCGGCATGATAGCATTTTCAATATTCGTTGGGGCGCATTCCCAGTTTCCCGGCATCGTCTATAACTTACTGATTTTATTGAGTCGGCAATAAATTGGCTCAAAAATTATATCTTTATAACTGCCACGGGCAGACCGTATTCTGGCCTCGGCCTACCCACAACGAAGCATGAAAATCCGTCAGATTTGCCAGGACTTTCTTTATAACACCCATGTCCTGACGGACACAACGAAGCATGAAAAAGCTGACGTTTTAAGGACCCAGTACCTAGCACCCAAAACCCAGCACCCAAAACCCAGTACCTTCTTTTTCATATAAAACGAGCATGT
>Ga0307929_1000979_pt1 | contig 24353 bp, 15 predicted proteins | sample AceLakmetage1330_FD_203160 | JGI IMG/M metagenome (GOLD analysis project Ga0307929, IMG submission 203160) | Saline water microbial communities from Ace Lake, Antarctica - #1330 | ecosystem: Environmental > Aquatic > Non-marine Saline and Alkaline > Saline | place: Antarctica: Ace Lake...
AATGATGCAGTACAAGAAATTTGCTCCCTGCTAAACGATAGCGAAACACTATTTCCAGCAACAGATATGAGGCTAATATATAAAATCGCGACAATTTAGTTTGACCACAAGTCAGGAGGTCTGAGCATTAGGATGGCGATAAAAGGCCAGAGCCATTTAAACCAAATTTGGTAAGGGATTTTGGCAATGGAAAGCACGCCCATAGTTACTCCGCTGGTAGGGATTATCATATTAAAAATACCATCGCCAAGCTGAAATGCCAGCACGGCTGTTTGGCGCGATACGCCCACCAAATCGCTCAGGGGAGCCATAACCGGCATGGTAAGCGCAGCCTGCCCCGACCCTGAAGGAACAAAGAAATTAAGTCCGCCCTGCACCAAAAACATGATTTGGGCAGTTAGCGTAGCCGAAACGCCACTGCTCGCCTCAGCCATGCCATGAAGCAGGGTATCGATTATTTTGCCATCGGTGGCGATAATCAGTAAGCCGCGCGAAAGGCCAATTACCAGGGCGGCCATGGTCATACCCTTTGCCCCGTCCACAAAGGCTTCCATCGCCTTGTGCCCCGGCAGACGATAAACCACGGCAACCAGCAGCGCAGAACCGATAAAAAGTGCTGCGATTTCGTTGATGTACCAATGCCAGAGATTAGAACCCAATATTAAAAAAAAGAAAGTGGCCAGCAAAATCCATAAAACGATTTTGTGTTTGATTGAAAAACCAATAGAGCTGCCGGTTTCAATATCCTCTTTTGGCCGCTTTTGATCGATGTGATATGCCGGGCTGGCCATAGGATTTTGTTCGATTTTGCGGATATATCGCATCACAAAAATAATGGCTGCGGTGGTAAGCACCAGCCAGATTACCACACGATACTCCCAGCCGCTAAACAAGGGGATTTCGCTAATGCCTTGCGCTATGCCGATGGTAAAAGGGTTGAAGAAGGCTCCGGCAAAACCTACTCCTGCCGCCAAAAACGACATGCAAATACCCACAATACTGTCGTAGCCCATGGCCAGCGCCAAGGGAACGGTTATCAAAATAAAAACCAAAACGCTCTCGCTCATCCCAAAGGTAGCTCCGGCAAGCGAAAACAAAATCATAACAAGGGGCACCACTATTTTTTTGCGCATCGGATTGTTTTGCCCGACATGCAGCACTTGTTTCAAACCGGCGTTTATGGCTCCTGTTTTATTAAACACGCCAAAGGCACCTCCCAGCAAAAGGCAGAAACCGATAATTTGCGAAGCGGCTACAAAGCCTTTGATGGGAGCCGTAAGAAAAGCGAATACGCCCTGAGGTTCTTGTGCAAGCCTGCGGTAGGTTCCGGGAATAATCACTTCTTTGCTAATTCCATCAATCGTGCGCAGGCTGCGATCGTAGCTGCCAGCCGGAACAATCCACGTGAGCAGGATGAATAATCCCATAATTAAAAGCAAAATTGAAAAGGTATCCGGAATTTTAATCGCTTGTGTTTTCATTTCAAGAGTTTGGTTTTGGGTATTAATTGATGGCAAAACTTTGTCCCGGAAGTAGTACTTTCATTTTTATACCATCGGCTCCAAGTATTCCCTTTTTCGCGAGCACAGCATTTTTATCCACTTCCAAAACAATCACCTGGCTGCTGCCAACTACCTCTGCACGATTGTTCTTTACCAATATTGCCGTTGATTCATCGATGCCAATGCAGGTTTCGCTGGGGTTTTCGATAGCCACGGCTATAAGGCGGTTCATGCGCATACGTTGGATAAAATGCTGATCGACGATGGCCGTAGGAAGCAAGCCCAGCCCTTCTTTAATCTCAATATTGTTTTGATGTATGGTTTTAAAACTCCCTGAATAAACCGCCTGCGACAACTGATTTCCGGTAATCATTTTTTTGCTCATCACCGCTGCACCCGCGCTGGTTCCGGCAATCAAGGCTCCCCCTTGAAAGGCTTCCATAATAGCATCGGTCAACCCGGTGCGCTGTGCAACAGCCATAAACTGGTTTTGGTCACCACCGGTAATGTAAATCAGGGCAGCCCTGCGCACTGAATCGATTGCGCTGGCAGGCAGCAAAGAGTCAGAATTTAGAAAAACAGAGGCGATGCTTTCTACGCCCAGATCCATAAGTTGCTTGCCTACCCCGGCGGCAGCCTCCTCCGGCACTCCGCTGGCAAAGGGAAGGATAAGCACATAATCATCGCTGTTTAATTCAGCGGCATCAATCATTTGTTGCATTAAGGCGGGTGGACGTTCGCCGCCTCCGATAATAAATAGTTTGCCTGCATTATTATTGGCTGTGTCGGAACTGCATCCCATAAAAGAAGTAGCCGCCAAAAATACGAGGAGAAAAAAGGAAAGTAGGTGTTTCATAGTTTTATCTTTTGGTTTTAGAGATACAATCATTGGGGCGTTTCCCCTTACTGCTTAGCTCAATATATTAGTAAGCATCCCCAAGACATTTTTTTAACGCAAAAACCAAATCCACAGTCAGGGCATGACTTCAAGTCATACCCTGACTTTCTTCAAAAGCCAAACTTCAACTGCTCGCTCATGTTAAAGGTCATGCGGTGCAGGGGGGTGGTGCCAAATTGCGCAATGGCGCGTTTGTGAGCGCGGGTGGGATAGCCCTTGTTTTGTTTCCAGTTATAATCGGGATATTGTTGGTGGGCATTTTTCATAAATTCATCGCGGTGGGTTTTGGCCAAAATGGAAGCCGCTGCAATCGAAAGATATTTGCCATCGCCCTTGATGATGCACTGGTGTTTTATTCGTTTGTAGGCTTTAAAACGATTGCCATCGATAAGCAACAATTCGGGAATAATGGCCAGTTTGTCGATGGCCAGATGCATGGCCAAAAAGGAGGCGTTGAGGATATTAATCTCATCGATAAGCAGATTGTCCACGCTGGCCACTGCCCAGGCCAGAGCCTGCGCCTCGATAATGATGCGTAGTGAATCGCGGTCTTTTTCGCGCAATTGCTTGGAATCGTTAAGCAAATCATTTTCAAAATCCGCAGGCAAAACTACGGCCGCAGCAAATACCGGCCCGGCCAAACAACCGCGTCCGGCTTCATCGCAGCCGGCCTCGATATACTTATTTGAAAAAGATAGTTGCAGCATTTTTATTACGACAAGTTCAAAATCCGAATGGCAACGATGGCAATTATTATAATAAAAAACAAAAGCTCGACCAAAAACATGCGGCGGAGTCTCGAAATATAAGCCGCAAGAAAAATACTTACAGGGATAATCTCAAGATAAACATGAGATTGAAAACTGTTACCAGGAATAAAAGCACTGAGGATGGCCATCAAAAACAAGACAAAGATTATCCGACTCTTTTTGCGTCCACCCGAGCTTCCTTCGCCACTCAAACGGCGTATTTTGGCCAGACCCAGCAAAGCCAGGAGCGCGAACAAGCCCCAAATCACACCTTCCTCTGTGCTAATACTCGGATAGTCGGGCAGGGCTAAAGTGAACCGGGATAAAAGCTGCCCCGCCTTTTCCTGCAACTCATCGAACCAAAAATACCAGGTGCCCACAAAAAGCCACGGTGCTATAAATCCTGTGATGGGTATCAGCCATTCGCGCCAGCGAAACATCTGCAAAACGATGAGGCTGATTACAATAAAAAGCAAAAATACGATGGCCGGAAAATACAACAGTGTGGCCAGCCCTGCCAGAAAGCCAATATCGAAAAGCCGTCCCAGGGTTTCACTTTTGGGATTCAACCTTAATACACCATTGAGCATCAGGATAAGCAAAAAATTAACCGCCAGCATGGTGTTGGGGGCAATCATGGCCGGCTGGCTGCTCATCATAACTATATAAATAAGCGCGGCGGTAAGCTGATTGCGCTCTACAAGCCGATGCGCCTGCAAAAGCGAATTGAGCATAATAGCCTGGAAATACAATATTGCCACCGAAAGCCCCAAAAACACATAAGACCAGGCGAGGCCAAGAGTATTAATCCCGGGAAAAATTAATCCTTCGGAATCGATGAGTAATTTTTCAGGAAACAGAAAAGCATCGAACCAAAACACCGCAGTTAAAAAAAACAGCAGGATGTACTGAACCAGATATTGAGCCCTGAAAAGACGAAGAAGCATAATTTTTTAGCTATGATATGGATGAATACTTTCCGATTTAAAAGTGCAACAAATCCTGGCCGAGGTCTTTGCGGTAGTTTTTACCCTCAAATTCAATACGCCCTGCGTTTGCGTAGGATTTTGCCAGTGCTTCCTCCATGTTTTCGCCCAGCGATGTGATGGCCAGAACCCGCCCGCCACTGCTCACAATTTTGGCGTCGAAAACTTTGGTGCCTGCGTGAAAAACCAGGCTTCCCTCCACACTATCCAGACCGGTAATGATTTTTCCTTTTTCGTAAGCATCGGGGTAGCCGCCCGAAACCAGAAAAATAGCGGCGGCATGGCGTTCATCGAATTCGATGCTGTGCTTATCTAAATCCTGATTTTTAACCGCACCGAACAAATCAAGCAGGTCGCTTTTGATACACGGAATCACGGCTTCCGATTCGGGATCGCCCAGGCGGCAGTTGTATTCGATTACCCAGGGATTGCCATCCACATTCATCAAACCAAAAAAGATAAAGCCCTGGTAGTGGATTTCCTCCTTTTGCAGGCCTTCGATGGTAGGCTTAATAATTCGCTCTTCCACTTTTTGCATAAAAGCCTTATTGGCAAAAGGCACCGGGCTGATGCTGCCCATGCCTCCGGTATTTTTTCCGGTATCGCCCTCGCCGATGCGCTTATAATCTTTGGCTTCGGGCAGCAGGATATAATGCTTGCCATCGGTCAAAACAAAAACCGAAACTTCGATGCCTTCCAAAAACTCCTCGATAACTACCTTGCTTCCGGCTTCGCCAAATTTGGCCTGGTCGATCATTTCGCTAAGATTCTGCTTGGCTTCCGCCAGATCTTCGGTAATAATTACGCCCTTGCCAGCAGCCAGCCCATCGGCCTTGAGCACATAAGGAGGTTTAAGACGTTCAAGAAATTCGTGGCCTTGCGAGGTTTCGCCGACACCGAAAGTCTTGTAGGCTGCGGTAGGGATTTTATACTTCTGCATAAACACCTTGGCAAAGGCCTTACTCCCTTCAAGCATAGCTCCGGCCTTGGAAGGCCCGATTACGGATACATCGGCAAACTGAGGCCGTTGGTCAAAATAATCACGAATGCCATTTACCAGCGGAGCCTCGGGCCCTACCACTATCATCGATATTTTGTGATCGCTGACGAAGTTGGCAAGCCCGTCAAAATCTTCGGGGTTCAAATCCACATTCATCCCATGAGCCAGCGTTCCGGCATTTCCAGGCGCGATAAACAGGTTTTCGAGCTGCGGACTTTTTGCAATTTTCCAGGCCAGTGCATGTTCGCGTCCGCCAGATCCGAGTAGGAGTACATTCATGATATTTCTGATTTTTTGCAAATTAACACATTTGTAAGTTAAGATTCTTTGCTGTGTTTTACAATTTATTCCACAAGTGCGGGTTAATTTCAGAGATTTATGAATTACAATATTTTTGTAAATTTTTGGCTCAAAAGCCAATATTTGAATAACTAAAATTGAAACTTTCATTTTGAAATTGATAAAAATACTGTCTTTTTTACTACTTTTCTCTGGAATGAATTTTTTGCAGGCTCAGCCCGTGGATGGCCATTTTGCCGAAGATGTGGTTTTTGTGTTTCGCTATGATGCGACCAGCCCCGATCACCCCAATAATTATTTTGTAAAACAACTGGCACGATACAATTATTTAAACCTTTACACCACAAAGTACAGTCTTGGATATAGCCTTGAACTTTCCATTGCGAATGCTGAAAATAACAGAATAAGTGCTGCGGTTAAAATGAATCCCAAAAATATGGATGGCGATATTTATTATCAAAATCTTGACCTTAGCGAAGTGCTGCTTCCTTCGGGTTTTATTTTAAACCTGATTGTAAAAAGCAGGGATGCAATACGTCAACACACTTTTTCCGATCTTAAAATTGGAGATAATAATATTGTGGATTTTAGCTGGGAAGAGAACACTACCCTTGATGAGCTTGAAATAGAGATTGCTGGAATCGACTTTTACTACACCGAAACGGATAAGGAACAATTTCATGAAAGAATTGAGGCCATCAATCAGTTTTTGGCTTATGCCCGCCTGCTCGATTTTAACTACGAAAAAGCCCTCACTGTAAATCCAGAGGATACATCCTTGTTGCTACCGAACTTTTTCAAAATTTACGATCTGGAGCGTTTTGCCACCATGCTCGATGGCCACGAAATTAATTTTGTACTTCCGGAAGAAATCCAAAAAAACCAGGAAGAAAAAAGCCGGAAGATTCACGCGCTATTGCGCAGACTCAAAACCTTGTACAAGCAAAATGCCGACACCCTCAATCCTGCAATCACCGAAACCGACTTTTCCAGGGCAGCCCAGACCTTGATTGGCGTACAGCTCGATTATATCGCCCTGATGCGCGAAAGCAACCACTTGTACGAACCGGTTTTTCTTTCGGTAGTCCGCATTTTTGCTACTCCTGCCGAATGGTTGGTTTGCGAAGAAGCCCTCACGCAGCAATTGCTGTTGAAAGCAAATATTCAATTCCCCCAACCAGCATTAAGGCAATTAAGCCGAACCCTATATTCAGCTTTTAATCGCGAAGCTGACACCCTGATTGTCCGCGAAAAATTTAACGAAGCCGAAATTGTTGCCGAAACCGCAACCACCTTTTGCGCCGCCTATCCCGATACCGATTGCGAGCTTAGCACTTTCCACAAAATGGCGCGCATCAAGTACGGCCTGTTCGATGCCTACCTGCGTATTGTGGTATCAGCCATCCAAAATAACAAACCCGATTATGCCACGCAATACCTGGTTTTAGCACGGGAATATCAGCAGACCAACAGCAGCTTCATCATCACTGCCGAAGCTGTGGATAATCTGTATGAGGAGGTAGCGTGGAACTATCTGCAAAATGCAAAAAGTTATTTTGACGAAGAAAACTTTGATGAAGCAGCCAATTATTATCACAATGCCCGCGAGCTTTATGTGGGTGTAAACCGGGATACCTATCTGGAGCTGATCGACCAGCAAATTGCAAAATGCCTGACAAATTAAAATTAATTATCATATTTGCAATTCATTAGCAAATTAATCAAAGCAAATAATAATATGAAACGACGACTCTTACTGATTAGCAATTCTACCAACTTTGGCGAAGCCTACCTGGGCTGGCCGCGCGAATACATCAAAGATTTTATGGCTCCTACAGGCGTAAAAAACATTCTGTTTGTGCCCTATGCCGGCGTAGGCCTTGATGAGGAGAGCCTTGAAAAATCCTTCGATGCCTACGAGAAACGTGTGCAAGGGGTGTTTGCCGAATTGGGGCTTAACATTTATTCCATCCACAAAGAAGCCGACCCGGTGGCTGCGGTCGAAAAAGCCGAAGCCATAGCCGTGGGCGGCGGCAACACCTTCCATCTGGTGGCCATGATGCACGAAACGGGAATAATGAAGGCCATCCGCAAGCGTGTGCACGAAGGCGCACATTATATGGGCTGGAGTGCCGGAAGCAACGTGGCCTGCCCCACGCTGAAAACCACCAACGACATGCCCATCACCGAACCTTCCAGTTTCGACTGCCTCAATCTGATTCCCTTCCAGATTAATCCGCACTATCTGGATGCCAACCCCGAAGGTCATGGCGGCGAAACACGCCAGCAGCGCATAGAGGAGTTTCTTACCGTTAATCGCCAGGCAACCGTGCTTGGCCTGCGCGAAGCCTCCTTGCTTTGGATAGAAGATGACAAAATTGCATTAAAAGGGCGCAAGCCATTGCGCTTGTTCCGTTTTGGAAAAGAAGCCGAAGAATTTGAAATGGGTTCAGATATTCAATTTTTATTGAAATAATCTAAACCAAGACTACAAAATCTTGTTTTAAAAATTCCAGACTGTATTTCAGTTTGGAATTTTTTTTTGCATCGTTTAAAAATAATAATACAATTTGGATTATGAATAAATGGGATGAACGTTTTGCCTCGGAGGCGTTTTTTTATGGTGAAGACCCCAATCAGTTTTTTGCGGAAACCCTTCGCGGGATGAAAGACAAGGGCAGGCTCCTTTTGCCGGCCGAAGGCGAAGGCCGCAATGCGGTATTTGCTGCTTCGCTGGGCTGGGAGGTACATGCCTTCGACAGCAGCAAGGTGGCTCAGCAAAAAGCACTCGGCTTTGCGCTGAGCGAAAAAGTGCGCATCAATTACGAGCTGCTCGATTTGGCCAACTTTGTGCCCCATCCCGAAACTTACGATATGATTGCCTTGATTTTTGCTCACGTCCACGAGGGTATGCGCGAGGTGTTTCACCGTAAGATGGCACAGTCGCTAAAAAAAGGCGGGATACTTTTTGTTGAATCCTTTGCCAAAGAGCAAATACACAATAATACAGGCGGCCCTCCCGATGTCCATTTTTTGTATTCGACTGAGATACTCAAAAATGATTTTACAGGCTTTAAGGTGATAAAACTCTGCCAGCAAAAAACCGAACTCGACGAAGGTCGCCACAGCGGTGAGGCTGATGTGGTGCGATTTATCGGGGAGAAGGTTTAAGCGGGAAATCCCACTCTTGCGGGGACATTTTGAAATAGATTTCTCCCGGCAACACTTCGCTTCGCTGTGTGTTTTGGTCGAAATGACAGTGCCTAACTGCTGATTGTGAGAGGGGATGAATCGGGTGCTTCGCGCCCGATTCATCCCCTCTCACTAGCCGCTCCAACTATGTCATTTCGACTGAAAGGAGAAATCTATCTCACCCTGTTATATGTACATTTTAACAAAAAAAGTATTAACAGGTACAATTTCGAATACAAACAATTTTAGTAATTTTATCGAATTATTAATTTAAAAATGATTTGATATGTTTACATTACCACCCTTACCCTACGCGTATGATGCGCTCGAACCGCACATCACCAGGCAAACGCTTGAATTCCACCACGACAAGCATCACAATGCCTATGTTGAAAAAGTGAACGGCCTGATAAAAGGCACCCCGTTCGAGAACGCCAACCTGGAAACCATCATCAAGGATGCCGATGGCGGCATTTTTAATAATGGTGCTCAGGTTTGGAATCATACTTTTTATTTTGCACAGTTTGATCCCAAACCCAACACAACGCCAGGCGCAGCGCTTACCGAAGCCATCCACCGCGATTTTGGAAGCCTGAAAGATTTTAAAGAAAAATTTGCCGATGCCGCAGCTACCTTGTTTGGCTCAGGCTGGGCATGGCTCGTGGTTGACCAGGACGGGAAGCTGAGCATCCTGCAAACTTCCAATGCCGAAAATCCCTTACGCAAAGGCCTCAAGCCTTTGCTCACCTGCGATGTGTGGGAACATGCTTACTATCTGGATGTGCAAAACAAACGTCCGGCCTACATCGAGAACTTCTGGAAAGTACTCGATTGGAAAAAAATTGAAGCCCGTTTTTAAGCAACTTGCAACATTCACATTTTAAAAACAAAGTTTTAATCAAGCAGGCCAAGGCTGATCAATACCAGGGATAAGCAGATGAAATTATTACTCCATTTTCTTTTTTACCTAACTTTTTTGTTCGGCCTTGTCCTGTTTTTGTTATCCTGTTTTTTGCTTTTCGCGAGTGTACGCGACTACCGTCCACCAAGCAAACAAGTTATCCCGATGGAACACAACTCAAGCCCCGATGCCATTACATCCCACAAACTAAGTTTTATGATTTGGAATATTGGTTATGGCGGTCTGGGGCAGGAAATGGACTTTTTTTATGATGGCGGCGTTCAGGTAAGACCTCAGAAAATGCTGTATCAAAAGTATTTTGACGGGATAACGAATTTCATTAGCCAAAACAACACCATCGATTTTATCCTTTTGCAGGAAGTAGATCAAAAATCGAAACGCTCCTACTTCAACAATCAAGCAGCCCTTATCAGCGATGCCATGAAAAACTATGGTGCAGCCTTTGCCAAAAACTATGACGTAACCTTTGTGCCCGTGCCTCTGCAAAATCCTATGGGACGCGTTAAATCAGGATTGTTGACCTTGTCAAAGTATAATCCGCTAATTACGGAGCGAATCGCTTATGAAGGGAATTTTGCCTGGCCCAAGCGACTCTTTATGCTCGACCGCTGTTTTTTGGTACAACGATTTCGTGTGGAAACAGGCCGTGAGCTGGTGGTAATTAACACCCATAATTCAGCTTTTGATGATGGACAGTTACGCAAATCACAAATGGAAAAACTCTGCCGCTTTGCCCTGGATGAATATGCAAAGGGAAATTACGTGGTGCTTGGCGGCGATTGGAATCAAAACCCGCCGGGTTTCCAGGCCGAAAAAATTACTTCAGGCGACTTTGCCGTCAGTAATGATTTGGGGAATATTGAGACAAACGAAATGCCCTCCGATTGGATTTGGGCTTACGATCCTAAAACACCAAGCAATCGGTCGGTACAAAAAAGTTACACGAAAACAAAAACCCCTACAACAATTATCGATTTTTTCCTGGTCTCGCCCAATATAAGCATTGAAAATATTGAAACCCAAGATTTAAATTTTGCCTACGCTGATCACAATCCTGTGCTTTTATCCCTTGATTTGCGTTTATAAAAAATAAAATAATTTCACATTTTTTTCACAAAAATGTAAAATTCGGCCTTTTTTGATGTATCTTTATGGCCTCTCTAAAATAAAAAGTTCATATCCCATGAAAAAGCTATTCTTCACATTATCGCTTTTACTGGTTCTATCGCTCACTGCAGCACTTGTTGCCTGCCCACTTATCTATAAAAACCTACCCGATGCTTATTTTTACCCGCTGCATTCTGAAGTATTGCCAGAACAAAAAAGCATGAGTACCCAATCCTGCCCCTTTGTGGTAGAAAATTTTTTAAATCCTGCCCATCCAAAAACACCGGTTCCGGATGATGAAGACCCAATGACCATTTTTGCAGGCAACGACACAATCGTTTGTTTTACAAGCGATTCAATTCTTCTTAATGGGCAGGCTATCAACTGCCATTACTTTGCCTGGGATAAATTAGGAGATGGGTATTTTGACAATATCAACAGTGCCAATACTTTCTACGTGCCGGGATCTGAGGATTTAGCTTCTAATAGTGTTGTGTTGTTTTTAACCGGAGTAGCACTCCAACCACATTATATTATGATTGTGGACACCCTAAAAATCACGATTATACCCAATGCACAATGCTTTGCCGGACAAAACCAGTGTATATGTGAGGGCGACATCCTTACATTGGAAGGCCAGGCGAGTAATTATTCCGAAATTTCCTGGTCGAGTTCCGGCGATGGAAGTTTTGATAATTTAAACATCCTCGATGCTAATTATTTTCATGGAGCAGATGACCTTGCGGATGGCAACGTGTTGTTGTCCTTGCAGGCCACGTCCCTTTCACCCTGTGTACAACCTGCCACCAACACCATGCAGGTATTTATCACCTATCCTCCCGAAGGCGATGCCGGCAACGATACTGCACTTTGCGTAAATGATGTCTTACAAGTTAATGCTGAGGGATTTTATTTTGACGAGATTATCTGGTTTACCAATGGGAATGGAGACTTTTCTAACCCCAATATTTTGGATCCCGTATATTTTCCTGATTCAACAGATTTTGAGGAGGGACTTGTGCAGCTCACAATGATACTCACCCCTGAGAATGCCTGTATTAATCCCTTTGTGGACAGTATTCTATTACTTTTACATTCGCCACCTGAGGTAAACGTTGGCAGCGACCAAACCGTCTGTCAGGGCGATGCTATAATTTGCCAGGCTACAGCCTCCGGGTATTCCAACCTGCTTTGGGAAACCCTGGGTGGAAATGGAACCTTCGATGATGCCAGCCTTTTAAATGCTAGTTATTTCCCAGGTGCACACGAGATAAACCAGGGCTATTGTTTCCTCTACCTGACAGCTCAGGCGATTGATCCTTGTTTGGGTATAGCCAACGGCTATTTTAAATTGAATATTATACCACAGCTTGTGGCTTCGGCAGGCAACGATCAGAATGTTTGCAAAACCGATGCAGCACAACTCACAGGTGAAATTAATTCGTGTAGCAGTTTTGAGTGGGAAACTTTGGGCGATGGCACCTTTGCCAATGTTAATACTTTAAGCCCGCAATATTTTGCCGGCAACTATGATATCGATAACAGTAATGCTTTGATTACCCTTTCTGCTGTTGCCGCATCGCCCTGTGCCGGCTCGGCCATCGACACGATATTACTAACTTATTGGGCACCTGCATCCGTTTTCGCAGGCCTCAACGGTTTGGCATGTGCCACCATCACCCTTGCGGCCAACGTGGAAAATCAAGCCGCTTCCCTGTGGATTTCCTCCGGCGATGGCACCTTCGACAATCCCTCTGATCCAAACACAAAATATTATGCCGGATCGCAGGATCTCGCTAATTCGGTGGTTACGCTACATTTGTACGCAGGCTCCAATGATCCATGCTCCGAGATGGTTGCGGACGATGTAGTATATATAATTGATCGGCCTGTCTTCATCGGACAAATTTCACCGGTGGAAGATGTAATGGTTAATCAAAGCATAAACTTAGCTGTTGAAGCTGCTTCGTTTTCTACGCTCAATTACCAATGGTATTTCCAGGGCAATGCAATCGAAAATGAGAATTCTTCGGTTTTGACTATCGATAATGCCGACCCCGGTAATGCCGGGAATTATTATTGCTTATGTGCTAATAATTGTTTTACCATACAAAGCGATACCTGTCGGGTTTACGTTTATGAAACCGCCGAGCAAACCATCGAAATTGAAAATGGGTGGAATGCAATATCATCCTATCTCTACCTAGAAAATGTTGAGGTATCCGCAGTTCTTGATCCCATCATCAGCGAGGTGGTTATCCTGCTTAGCGAGGAAGGTGTTTTTTGGCCGGGTCAGGACATACAAACCTTTGACAACTGGAATTCCGATATTGGCTACATGCTCAAAACAGAAAGCAACGAGAATCTCACCATCAATGGCCTTATCAAATACCCTTCTGCACCAGTTTTGATAAGTCAGGGCTGGAGTGTAATGCCTGTAAAGAGCACGTGCGAAATTTCGGTTACTGAAGCATTTTCGAACCACCCCAACATTACCTTCATCCAGGAAATTGGTGGAATCCGTTTGTACTGGCCCGAAAAGGGTATTTACACACTCGACAGCCTGAGTCCCGGAAAAGCATACCACATCTACAATGCGGGAAGCAATGATGTTTTGTTTACCTTTCCGGGATGTGAGGACTAAAATAGCCTGCGGCTAATTTCCTTTTCTGCTTTCCAGCAAAATTTCCAGAATACTTATTCCGGCTTCTGAAACCACAGTGCCAGGGCCAAAAATAGCTACTGCGCCGGCATCGTACAGGAATTGATAATCCTGATGAGGAATTACGCCACCCACGATAACCATGATATCATCACGACCCAATTTTTCAAGTTCTTTAATTACCTGAGGCACGAGGGTTTTATGTCCGGCGGCGAGGCTTGAAACGCCCAATATATGCACATCATTTTCAACGGCCTGGCGGGCAGCTTCGGCAGGTGTTTGAAACAGCGGTCCAATATCCACATCGAAGCCCATATCGGCATAACCAGTCGAAATCACTTTGGCTCCACGGTCGTGGCCATCCTGACCCATCTTTGCTATCATAATCCGTGGCCGACGGCCTTCGAGCGCAGCAAAATCATCCGCTAATTTGCTGGCCTGGATAAATTTGTCGTTGCCCTTACTTTCGGAGGAATACACGCCCGAAATTGATCTTATCACAGCTTTATACCTTCCAAACTCTATTTCGCAGGCATCCGAAATCTCACCCAATGAGGCGCGGCGTTTCGCAGCCTCCACAGCAAGTTCCAGTAAGTTTCCCTCCCCGGTTTTGCAAGCGTTGGTAATGGCTTGCAGGCTTTCTTGTACGGCTTCTTCGTTTCGTTCGGCGCGCAGTTTCTCCAATCGCTCAATCTGCGACTTCCGGACGGCGGTATTATCTACTTCAAGCGTTTCCAGTGGATCTTCTTTTTCGAGACGGTATTTGTTAATACCCACGATGGTGTCTTTGTGCGAGTCGATACGCGCCTGCTTGCGCGCCGAGGCTTCTTCGATGCGCATCTTGGGCACGCCGGTTTCGATGGCCTTGGCCATGCCACCCAGCTCTTCCACTTCCTCGATAAGAGCCCAGGCGCTTTGGGCTATTTCGTGGGTTAGTTTTTCTACATAATACGAACCAGCCCAGGGGTCAACCGCACGGGTGATGTCGGTTTCTTCCTGGATATAAATTTGGGTATTGCGGGCAATCCGTGCCGAAAAATCCGTGGGCAGGGCAATGGCCTCGTCCAGGGCGTTGGTGTGCAAGGACTGAGTATGACCCAGGCTGGCAGCCATCGCTTCCACGCAGGTGCGGGCAACATTGTTAAAGGGGTCTTGTTCGGTAAGGCTCCAGCCCGAAGTTTGCGAGTGTGTTCGCAAAGCCATCGACTTGGGATTCTTAGGATTGAAGCGTTTAACCAACTTAGCCCAAAGCATACGTGCCGCGCGCATTTTGGCTATTTCCATAAAATGATTCATGCCAATGGCCCAGAAAAAGGAGAGCCGTGGGGCAAAGGCATCGATATCCATACCCGAGTTTACACCGGTACGTAAATACTCCAAGCCATCGGCCAGCGTATAAGCCAACTCGATATCGGCGGTAGCACCGGCTTCCTGCATGTGGTAACCGCTGATGCTGATCGAATTGAAGCGAGGCATATTTTTAGCCGTGTATTGAAAAATATCAGCAATAATACGCATCGAGGGCAGGGGCGGATAAATATACGTGTTACGCACCATAAACTCTTTCAGGATGTCATTTTGGATGGTTCCCGTAAGTTGATCCAAAGCTACACCCTGCTCCAGGCCGGCCACAATATAAAAAGCCAAAACCGGCAGTACGGCACCATTCATCGTCATCGATACCGACATTTTATCCAAGGGAATCTGATCGAAAAGCACCTTCATATCGAGGATGGAATCCACAGCTACGCCAGCCTTTCCTACATCGCCCTCCACGCGGGGATGGTCGGAATCGTAGCCTCGATGGGTAGCAAGGTCGAAAGCAATCGACAAACCCTTTTGTCCTGCCGCCAGGTTGCGACGGTAAAAGGCATTGGATTCTTCGGCGGTAGAAAAGCCGGCATACTGACGCACCGTCCACGGACGCATAACGTACATGGTAGAATACGGCCCCCGGAGATAGGGTGAAATACCTGCGGCATACTCCAGATGCTCCATTTTGTCGAGGTCAGCCTTGGTGTAAACAGGCTTTACCCGTATCTGTTCTGGCGTAATCCAGTCTTTTTCGATTTTGTTTTCGCGCTCCCAGGCACCGGCATCTAAGGCCGAGGGAGGCGCGGTTTTGATATCTATATTTTTAAAATTCGGTTTCATGCTTCTTCGTTTTTATTGATTTTCAATAATAAATAAGATTTAGACAATGCTTAGTTTTTTTTGAAACATGGTGAGCGTTTCCAAAACATTGGAACGGACATGAATAAAATATTCCAAACCCTGAGCTTTCAAAGTATCGATGGTATCTTTGGGATAACCGGCCACCACCACCACAGCCTGACCTTTGGTTTTGGTCAGTATTTCGGGAGCAATGTTAGGGTAGTCTTCGTCAGCAGCGCAGATTACCAAAATTTCAGCCTTGCTGTCGCTGAAGGCTTTCAGGCCCTCCTCTACCGTTTCAAAACCATTATTGTCGATGACTTCGAAACCGGCACAGGCAAAAAAGTTGCTCGAAAACTGCGAACGTGCCCTGCGCATCGAAAGGTCGCCGTAAGTAAACATAAAGGCCGCCGGACGTTTGTGGTCGCGGGCAAACACATCGGTTTTGCTTCGAAGCTGCTCGAAGGCCTGTGATCCACGATAAGGTTTCAGCGTTTCTGCGATGGGATTTTCCATGGTGCAATCCATCGGCTCCATCACCATTTTTTGGATATTGGCATCCAAGTGCTCAGCAAAATTGGGATACTGATTTGAACCAACCAGAATTTCCTTTCGCGATGCCAGTGCCTGATTCCGTTCTTCGGCACTTTGCCTGATTTGGCTTTGAATATTTCCTTTTTTAAATTCGGCAACAAAGCCACCGCCATCATCAATTTCGAGAAACTGTTTCCAGGCTTCTTCGATAAACGAATCGGTAAGGGTTTCGATGTAATAAGACCCCGCACCCGGATCGACAATTTTGTCAAAATAGGATTCTTCTTTAAGAATCAACTGCTGATTGCGGGCGATGCGCTCACTAAAAGCATTGGGCTTTTGGAAGGCGGCATCGAAGGGTTTAACGGTAAGCGAATTGGCACCGCCAATAATTGCCGACATGGCTTCGGTGGTGGTGCGCAGCATGTTTACGTAAGGATCGTAGAGGGTTTTGTTCCAATCGGCAGTAAGCGCGTGGATGTGCGTCCGGGTGTACTCCGCACGCGAAGGGCTATAGGCGTTAACCAGCTTAGCCCACAAAAAGCGGAAAGCACGTATCTTGGCGATCTCCATAAAATAACTAGAACCAGTGGCAAAATGAAACTTGATGTTGGGAGCGATATCGTCCACCGAAAGTCCCTTTTCGCTAAGGCGCGACAGATATTCGTTGCCATAAGCCAGGGCATAAGCCAACTCCTGCACAAGCGTAGCTCCCGAGTTTTTGAAATAGCTCGCATTTACGGCCAGGGTTCTGAAATGGGGAAGGTGCTTGCTTTGCTCGATAATATTGGCGCAGGCATCAAAATCGGCTTCTTCCGATTCGTAAAATTTACCACCAACGATTAAATTAGCGATGGGGTCGAAATTAACCGCACCATGTATTTTGCCGAGGTCGCGATTATATTTTTTTACCAGTTCGATATAAATATCCAGCATCTTAGGTGCCTGCGATCCACACACAAAATTGACCTCCACCATCTGGGCATAGATATTTTCCATTAAGGATTCTATCTCATCAATTTTGGGATTGTGATCCGGAGCAAAAACAAAGCCCAGCGAATCGATGCCTTTCATCAGGATGTCGAGGGCTTTTTTGTTAGCTTCCTTAATATCCTCAACACTGATTTCCTGCCGAACAAACCAGTTGTTCACTTTTTTGCGACCCGACCTTACAAAGGGAAAATCGCCCGGGAATACATTCAGGTAGTCCAGTTTTTTCAAATCCTCACCCCGGTAATAGGGTCTTACTTTAAAACCTTCGCGGGTTTGCCATACAAGCCTTCGCTCGTAATCGGCTCCTTTAAGGTCTTTGTTGATCACGGCTTCCCATTGCTCTGTGCTGACCGGCGGGAATTCGTCGAACAGTTTTTTTTGTTCATCATTCAACTTCATGTCGTCCATTATCCAATATTTTATTTTATAATGTCAATGTTTAATGTCTTTAAAACAAGGTGTTTTATTAAAACAGGCCACAAAATTAGGATAATAATATACACCTGAAAAACACAGAACTTTACAATCTTGTTAATGGCTTAACAAGCCGCTAACAAAGTCTTACTTTAGCCGGGATTCATTTTTATGCTTACAAAAAAATCCCCCGGCCAAGTGGCTGCTTTTTTATATTTTCGCCGCCTATTTTAAAAAAAGTAATATTATGTTGAGAACTCATACTTGTGGAGAATTGCGCTCGAAAGATATTAGCAATAACGTAACGCTAACCGGCTGGGTGCAGCGCATACGCAATAAGGGCGGCCTGATTTGGATTGACCTGCGCGACCGCTACGGAATAATCCAGCTTTTGCTGGAAGAAGGTGTTACCGAAGCCGCAATCATTGCACAGGCCAAAACCCTGGGACGCGAGTTTGTGGTAAAAGCAAGCGGTATCGTAATTGAGCGCGTGGCCAAAAACCCTAACATGCCTACCGGCGATATCGAGATTAAGCTGGAAGCACTGGAAGTACTCAACAAATCGAAAATTCCCCCCTTTACCATCGAAGATAATACCGATGGCGGCGAGGAGCTGCGGATGAAATACCGCTATCTGGACTTGCGCCGCAAGCCGGTGCGTAGCAATTTGGAATTACGCCATCGCATGGGTGCCGAAGTGCGCAAATATCTGGATACCCTGAAATTTATGGAAATAGAAACTCCGGTATTGATAAAATCGACACCTGAGGGAGCCCGCGACTTTGTGGTTCCTTCGCGCATGAATCAGGGGCAGTTTTACGCGCTGCCGCAGTCGCCACAAACTTTTAAGCAACTGCTGATGGTGGCCGGTTACGACCGCTATTTCCAAATCGTAAAATGCTTTCGCGATGAAGACCTTCGTGCCGACCGCCAGCCCGAGTTTACCCAAATCGACTGCGAGATGGCCTTTGTAGAGCAGGACGATATATTGAGCACCTTCGAGGGAATGATGAAACATCTATTTAAGGTCGTTAAAGATATTAACATCAACGAGGCTTTTCCACGTATGTCGTTTGATGAAGCCATGCGCTTGTATGGTAGCGACAAGCCCGATATCCGTTTTGGGATGCAGTTTGTAGAACTAAATGAGCTGGCACAAAACAAGGGATTCAAGGTTTTTGATGATGCCGAACTCGTGGTAGGAATTAGTGCCGGGGCTTGTGCCGATTATACCCGCAAGCAACTGGATGCACTTACCGACTTTGTGCGTAAGCCGCAAATTGGGGCTAATGGCCTGGTTTACGTTAAATGCAACACGGATGGCTCGTTTAAGTCATCGGTAGATAAATTTTTTAGTTCGGATGATTTAAAAACCTGGGCTGAAAAAATGAATGCAAAGCCCGGCGATTTGCTCCTGATAATTGCAGGAGCTGCAAGCAAAAGCCGTAAAGCGCTGAGCGAACTTAGGCTGGAGATGGCCAACAGGCTCGAGCTGCGCAACCCCGAAGTATTTGCACCGCTGTGGGTTGTGGATTTCCCCCTGCTGGAATGGGACGATGACACCCAGCGTTTTTATGCCATGCACCACCCCTTTACCTCGCCCAAATCCGAAGATGTAGAACTGCTCAAGACCAAACCCGGCGATGTGCGTGCCAATGCCTACGACCTGGTGATAAACGGCGTGGAAATTGGCGGCGGCTCCATCCGTATTCACGATAAAACGCTGCAAGGACGCATGTTTGAAGTACTGGGATTCACCCCGGAAGAAGCACAGGCACAGTTTGGCTTTTTGATGAATGCCTTTGAATATGGCGCACCACCCCACGGTGGCATTGCCCTGGGCTTCGACCGTCTGGTTTCACTTTTTGGCGGCTCCGATTCCATCCGCGATTTTATCGCCTTCCCCAAAAACAATGCAGGTCGTGATGTAATGATCGATTCACCCTCCATCATCGCCAAAGCCCAATTGGATGAGCTGGGAATGGCTCTTAAGGTGAGCAAGAAGGAGTAATGATCTTTACACCGATTGCACCTGGCTTTTCAGCAACTTACGTTCAGCTTTCAAGTGAGGGCATTAAAGTCGTTAACGACTTTAATGCCCTCACTTGAAAAAGGTGTCAAGCCAAATATGCAGTGGGGCGAGCATGCACGATTTACAATCGGCATTTGTAGCAATAAGTGCCAAAAGAATCGCCTAAGGTGCGGAGCACCGGAATATCATCCAGAGTTTTTAGCATCTCATTAGTCATAGCATGGCTTTGAGCCATACCATGACGGGCACAAAAAAAAAGCAGACCCGATCGGGTCTGCTTTTTTTTTGATTGGGATTAATAATTATCCAATGGTGTTTATTGGATGATTACTTTTTCGATGTGGGTTGTGTTTTCACCGGTCAGCTTAATAAAGTAAATGCCTTCGGGCTGGTTGGTAAGCTTGATAAGGCCGGAGCCGTTAATTTGTCCGCTATACACCAGTTGTCCGTGGGCGTTGCTTACGCTAAGCTGGTAAACGCCATTAACTTCGATGTTAAACAGACCATTGCCCGGGTTGGGATAAATGCCAAAACTTGCACTTTCGTTACCGATTCCGGTAGCACCTGCTTTTAAATCGCTGATTACCGACATGCCGTTTGCAGCAAAAAGGCCATCGTGGTTTTGAATCTGTTTGTTGTAAACAGCCGTAAGTTCAATTTCTTGGCCAAAGCGATACACTTTGAAATTCAGGTTTTCGCCTTCCAGCAGTCCGTCAACATTTTCGGTGCTCATATCATCACCATAAGCCACGAGTGGCAGCACGCTTTCGTTTCCGGTATATGCAGCCATTCCTACACAAAGATCCTGAGCATTAAATACACCAATCACATCACCGGCTTCGAGTTTGTCCAGTGCCGTTGCGCTAAGCGAGATAATGTGCTGATCCTGTGAGCGCATCACGTTGTTCCATGAAGTAGTGTTTTGGATGGCAACATGCGGTTTAACAGTAGCAGGGGCTGCTTTGATACCAAAGTCGATTTGTCCACTTGTGGTAAATTTGGTAAGATAGGCATAGCCGGGTATCAGTGTTTCGAGGGCACCTGAAACGCCGGGGATGATACCGCCATCAGGCCAGTAAATTTCGCCGGTTTGGAGGCTATACATCAGTTCAATAGTTTCGCCAAGAGGCAAAATCACATCGGCCAAAGCCACAGCTTCGGAACTCAGTACCGGAACAAAAGCGAAACCAGCATCGAAAGTATAGAGCTTGTTCTCCACCTCAGGGCCTGAATAAACGAAATAGGTTGAGCCGTCAAACTTGGTTTTGTATCCTTCGTAGGTATTCCACTCGCCAATGGTGTTGATGTTATAACCAGGCCAGAAGATGCCGGTTTTGCTCAACATAATCACCATGTTACCATAAGCGGGTGCAAAGAGTTCTTCCATCATAATTTTGGATGGCTCCACGTTAGCCGAAATTCCGCTCCAGCCATCGTTGTACCATACGGGCAATACAGGCTCCTGGTTGCATCCTTCCAGCGGCGTGCAATAGAGGCCTTCGCCATCGCCATTGACAGCAGCCAGCTTTGTTGACACCGACCAGTTATCAGGCAGGGTATTATCGAGCGCGGGATCGCAGAAGGTAAGCGATGGGCCTTCGCCATCGGTAACCGGATACCAATTATCATCGAAGTCAACGTAAGCTCTTACAGTTCCTGCATTGTCGCTAAGCTCGATTTCTTCGCCGCCGTTGCTCAGGCTTCCGCTCCATTCGTAAACTTCCAGACCGAAAGTATTGAGGAAGGCTGCTGCACTTTCGCAAACAATTACATATTCGCCAACACCAAGCAGATGATCAGGGAACACAAAATCAGCACCCTTAGTCATCGCCCAACCCAAGAGGTTAACAGCAGCAGCACCATTGTTGTAAAACTCAACAAACTCCAGTGTATCAGAACCTGACTCTGGTGGATTGTACATAATCTCGGTGATCTTGATATCGATGGGAGGAACAACAGAGAAGTAGTCATCGCTTACATCCTGGAAGTCTTCTGATACAATATTAATCTTGTACTGATTACCCAATGGCACGTTAGCTGTCCAGGTGTAAAAGCCCTGCTCAACAGGAACGCCTTCGGCCAACACTTCCACAGCAGGGATATCATCGTTGATTAGTTCGATGTTGATGGTAAATCCTTCTGCATTACCCGACCAGGTAATATTTAAATCACCACCCTGCTCTACTTGTTCGCCGCCATTGGGTGTAGTAAGCAGCAGATAATCGGGGATAAGCAGGTCGCCACTGCGGCTTGAAATGAACTCGCCATCGTTGCGCGAATTGCAAATACCCGTAATATCGATAGCTACCGGAGGGATTACTTCGCCGATATAATCCACATCATAAAAAGTAGTTCTGAAAAGACCTTCGGCTTTGCTATCATCATTAATGGGATAAACATTTCCATTACTAAATACAGCACCGGCATTGGCGAAGGTAACGCCGAGAATTTGAACCAGCTCAGCCTCGTATTCTTCAAAATTGGTGAGCATGTCGTTGATGGTAATCACTTGAGGGACGATTACATTTCCTGCGGAAGTGGCTGCGCCGGGATCGGTGGCGGGTGTAAACTGAATCATGCCACCATATTCGTTCAACGTTCCAATGATACCGGTAATGCCATCATAAAGCGCGTAGCTTGTTGTGATATTGCCTGAATTGTCATCAATCAAAACACCAGCCGTGGCATCCTGGATGTATTTTTGTCCGCGATAGTCTTGCTGATAGGTCAGTACCACTTCGCCGATAACTTTAAAATAATTAGTATTTCCAAGGTTGGAACGTAATTCAGCCAGGTTGGCCACTTCGGTAACTTCAACAATTTGGTAATCGGCAGTGCTAACAAAACTTGCATCGAAACCGTCAGCATAAGCGATGGCTTTGATTGTAACGTCAGCTGCAACAGCAATTGGGCCCATGTATTCGGTAGAAGTATTATCCGGGTCGCTGCCATCGATGGTGTAATAAATGGTGGCATCGGGGGTATCGGTGCTAATCTCAACATCAAAAGCACCAAAGTAAGTTCCCGAGGGCATCGAAAATAGTGGAGTAGCTACGATGGGATTTCCGCCGCCGCAGTTAGAAACATGAAAGCCAATATAAGTGAAATCATCCTGTGGGTAAACAATCCATTGCGAATCGTCCACATCGGTACCAGCAGATAAGGCCCAATCGGTGGTTGGATAGCAAACATCCATTTTACGAACCAGCGTATGGTTTTGGGTTCCGTTAGAAACGCCAGCCACTGGCCAGTAACTACCGGGGTCTTCGCCCTGAATACCGATTACATCAATTAAAACTTCGTCATTAAACAGTCCCAGTGCATCATCGCCATTGTAGAAGGTTACAGTACTGGTTATATCAGCTGCATCCAGAATAACTTGTGCCGAGCTCGAATTTGCAATAACGAAAACATCCTCACTGGCAAGCATTCCTGATAATTCGGCAGTATTACCCCAGTCGCCACCATTACCAGCAAGTTTAACGGAGTAGTTGCTCAAGTCGATGGCAGCACCCGTTGGGTTATAAATTTCGATGTATTTGTTGTTGCTGCCACCTTCGACATACTCCGAGATAAGTAGATCCATTTGAGGACAAGGACCGCAGACACCAAAGCAAACAGGATCAAGAACAAGTGCTTCGCCGGGAATGGTAAGAAAACGATTGCCGTCATAGCTGGCGCATTCGCCAGGCACTTGCTCAGGTTGGGGGTCGTCCCAGCTATTGCCGTTTACAAATTTGTATTCGATAAATTCGCCTATGGGCAAACTAATGGAGTAGGTATAAATGCCATTGCCGGCATCGGTCATTGGGGTATCGCCGGGTTGCCATGCAGGGTTTTGGAATGATCCGGCAATGTGAACGCCCAGCGGAGAAATTTCTTCGTTGTTCATATCCACTTGGAAGGTAAGTTCAACTTCAGGTGCTGCGCAATCAACACAGCTTGCAAAACAAACCGGATCCAAAACGATCCCGTCTTCGGGAACGGTAAGAAAACGATCCCCACCATCGTTACAACCACTGGGAACATTTTCGGCTTCATCCCAGGTAGTACCGTTAACGAACTTATACTTGTAAAAAGACCCTTCTTCAAGAAGAATAGTGTATGAATAAACGGCATCATAAGCCAATTCCATAGAGGTCGCAGCAGGATCCCAACCCTGGAAACTTCCTGTAATATGAACGCCGTCGTCAGATAATTCTTGTTCGGCCATATTCACCTGAAAAGTAACCTCGGCCATTGGGGTAACAAAATTACAAGGTGTGCAGCTTGCGTAGCATACCGCCTCAAGCACCACCGGATCGGTGCCTACTATTAATTCCCGGTTATTATCAACGACACATGGCGCGGGAACGGTTTCATCCATACCCCAGTCATTTCCATTGATGTACTTAAATGCATAAGTCCCTGCGGGAAGCTGAACCGTAATTGAATAAATTCCGGGCTCACCCTCCGTGAGTTCTGTTCCACCAGGCAGCCAGTCCGCAGCCAAACCAATTTCTGATTGAAAGCTTCCTGCAACATGCACGCCCAGCGGGTTAATTTCGCCCACCTCCGACATGTCAACCTGAAAGGTAACATCAACCTGGGCGTAGCTCTTTGCCATCAGCCCGGTAATCATCATCACTAAAATTAAAAGTGAAATTCTCTTCATAACGTTAAATTTTTAAAATGAATAAAGTATTGAGTTAGAAATAAAATGATTTTTTATTCTCATTAATAAATAAAGAGACTTGCACAAAACCGTTAGGCTCTATCCGGCCACAAACCAGCTAAAAAACTACGGGTGCAGTTCCCATATTACGCAGCTAAATTACCATAGTATCTATTTGTGAATTCACCCCAAAATGCGTCCCACCTGTTTGATTTTGCAATGGAACGCAAGTTGAGGATGCCTTGGCCGCCTTT
>Ga0307929_1000980_pt1 | contig 24352 bp, 25 predicted proteins | sample AceLakmetage1330_FD_203160 | JGI IMG/M metagenome (GOLD analysis project Ga0307929, IMG submission 203160) | Saline water microbial communities from Ace Lake, Antarctica - #1330 | ecosystem: Environmental > Aquatic > Non-marine Saline and Alkaline > Saline | place: Antarctica: Ace Lake...
ATGCCAGCACTTCATTGCTCGCCCGGTGTGACTTGTCGCTGGCACCGACGAGGGCGATGACCTTGGTCGCGGCAAAGAGGCTGCGGAGCATGTCGTCTGAATAGGTTTGCATGGGTCACTCCTGTGCGTCTGATACAGGCGCACTAAACAGCCACCGGATAGCTGCGTCCAGCGCGACAAATGCATGCCTGCCTATCGGTCTTCCCAGGTCGGTTCGCGCTTCTCGATAAACGCGCCGATGCCCTCTTCGGCGTCGTGGGCCATCATGTTGGCGGCCATGACGCGGCCTGCATAGGTGTAGGCGTCGGAGAGGCCCGCTTCGAGCTGCTCGTAAAAAGCCTGCTTGCCGATGGCGACGGTGTGGGATGACTTGCCGGCGATGCGGCGCGCCCAGGCATCGACTTCCTCATCCAGCATGTTTTCGGGGACAGCCTTGTTGACGAGGCCGAACTCGGCGGCGCGCTCGGCGCCGATCATTTCACCCAGCAGCAGCATTTCCATTGCCTGCTTGCGGCTGACATTGCGCGACAGGGCGACCATCGGCGTTGAGCAGAACAGCCCGATATTGACGCCCGGCGTTGCGAAATGGGCGGTGTCGGCGGCGATGGCGAGGTCGCAACTCGCGACAAGCTGGCAGCCCGCCGCCGTGGCGATGCCGTGGACGCGGGCGATGACGGGCTTGGGGCAGCGTACAATCGTCTGCATCATGTCGGAGCAGCGGGCGACCAGATCCTCGAAATAGGCTTTGCCGCCGTCGGCGTCCTGCCGGTGGGCGGTCATTTCCTTGAGGTCGTGGCCTGCGCAAAAGGCAGGCCCGTCGCCTTCCAGAATGATGACGCGGCAGGCCGGGTCTGTTCCCAGCCGGGTCACACTCTCATGCAGGGCCGCAATGAGCGCATCCGACAGGCTGTTGCGCGCCTTGGACCGGTTGAGGGTCAGCCGGGCAATACCGCTCTCCAGATTTTCAATGAGAACCGGGGCTGTATTCTGCGGTGCGGTCGCTGCCTGAGACATAGTGTGCTTCCTCTTTGGTCTGTGTTTTAGCGACCTTATGACCTGTATCGGATGACGGGAAGTCCGCGCGCGCCGGATTTTGGGGTATATAAATACCGCACACGCAACTTGCTGGTTCTAAACGCATTTTTCGGCGCATGTGCGATTGACATTGCACGGGCAGGGCAGCATAACCGCGCCAGCTTCAAAGCGGTGCCGGGCAGGTTTGTCCGGCCTTTGCTTTTTCTAGGGCGCTTCCTCGGTTTTTGGCCAATTGGGCCGCCCGTTCACCGGACGCATACGAGACAAGAATGAAAACCTTTACAGCTACACCCTCGAATATCGAGAAGAAGTGGGTGCTGATCGACGCTGAAGGCCTGGTTGTGGGGCGCATGGCCGCCATCATCGCCACCCGCCTGCGCGGCAAGCACAAAGCCACTTTTACCCCGCATATGGATTGCGGTGACAACATCATCGTCATCAATGCCGGCAAGATTGCCCTCACCGGCAAGAAGATGACCGACAAGACCTATTACCGGCATACGGGCCATCCCGGCGGTATCAAGGAAACCAACCCGACACGCATTCTGGCCGGCAAGAACCCGGAAGATATCGTGATCAAGGCTGTGCAGCGGATGCTGCCCGGCGGCCCGCTGTCACGCCAGCAGATGTCTAATCTGAAGGTCTATGCAGGCGCCGAGCATCCCCATGAGGCACAGCAGCCCGAAGTGCTGGATATCGCAGCGCTTAATTCCAAGAATACGCTGAGGGACTAACAGATGTCAGAAACAGAAACCCACTCGCTGGAAGATCTCGGCAACGCCATGAGCGAAGCTGTGACCCCGGTTGCTGAACCTGTGGTTCTTCCGGACCCCAAGATTGACGAGCTCGGCCGCTCCTATGCCACCGGCAAGCGTAAGGATGCGGTTGCCCGCGTCTGGATCAAGCGCGGCACCGGCGTCATCACCGTCAACGGCAAGGACCAGACCGAGTATTTCGCACGCCCCGTGCTGCGGATGCTGGTCAACCAGCCGCTGGTTGTGTCAGAGCGCGCGACCGAGTTTGATGTGGTCTGTACGGTCGCCGGTGGCGGCCTGTCGGGCCAGGCTGGTGCCGTTCGTCACGGCATCTCCAAGGCGCTGATCCTGTATGAGCCGGCCCTTCGTGCCGCGCTCAAGGCCGGTGGCTTCCTGACCCGCGACAGCCGCGTGGTGGAACGTAAGAAGTATGGCCGTGCGAAAGCCCGCAAGAGCTTCCAGTTCTCCAAGCGTTAGGCTTTGCACCATTTACGAGACAAAAGGGCGGTTCTTCGGAGCCGCCCTTTCTTTTTGCTTGCATCGCCCGCTGCGAGGACTATCTTTATTGATAATAACTCGCAACAAGGAGTGCTGGATCATGGCACGCACGGCAAAAAAGACGGCGTCTTACTCGGCTATGCATATGGTGGTGGCGATCTGCGTTGCCTATGCACTGACCGGCAGCTTCACCGTGGCGCTTGGCATCGGGCTGGTTGAACCGCTGGTTCAGACCGTTGCCTACCACCTGCATGAGCGCGCCTGGGCGGCCAATGAGAGCCAGAACAATGGCGGAAACATGCGGATAAATGCTGGGTCTCAGGCCGCCGCATAGCTGCTCTGCGGCGGCAAATCCCGTTGTGTTAGGGGCTAATTAAACATACTGGCGCTAGGTTGCGGTCAATCAGATCCACACCCATGCAGGAAGTAATTCCCATGACCAGTAACACCAAGACAGCCCGCAGCGCCGCCAAAACCAAGAGCTACACGTTTCGGCCGGTCGCCAAGCCACGCGCGTCGTTGCTGCCGCTTGAATTGCGGGTATTGGGGGAGGGCGCAGCCCTTGCCGCCGCATGGCCGCTGCTGAGCCGCGCGCCTGATGGTGATGGCCATGGTGTCATTGTTGCGCCGGGATTTGGGGCGGATGATGCATCTACGGCACCGTTGCGCCGTTTTTTGCGCAATCGCGGCTATCACACCCGCGGCTGGCGCAATGGCCGCAATGGCGGGCCGACCGAGGCCAATCTGGATGCAATCCTCGAAAATGCGCTGGATCTGACGCATAGGACCGGCGAGCCCGTGACCCTGATCGGCTGGAGCCTTGGGGGGCTGCTGGCGCGCGAGGTTGCCCGCGAGCATCCCGGCCTGTTCCGCAGTGTCATCACCATGGGCAGCCCGTTTCAGGATGTCCGGGCCAATAATCTCAGCCTCGTGATGCCGTTCCTGACCAAGGGCGAGCAGATCGAGGACAAGGAGCGCGAGCAGTCGCTCGGTGCCCCCATTCCGGTCCCGGCTACAGCCATTTTCTCCACCACCGATGCCATCGTATCCGGCGAAGCCTGCATGGAGCGTCCCGGCGGCAAGCGTGAATCCATCGAGGTTTTCGCCAGCCATCTGGGCCTGGGGGTCAATCCGCTGGTTTACTATGCGATTGCCGACCGGTTGGCGCAGGAAAAGGGCGCCTGGGCGCATTTTGAGCCGCCGGCGCTGCTCGACAGCCTCTACGCCGTTCACCGCTAGGCGGCACGGCACCCATGCAGCCCGGGCCGCTAGGCAGGCGCGCGCGGTCATGATAGACCGCGCCTCCACACTTGGCTGAGGGCTGGGCGCATGGCGCATACTGTTTTTATTGATGGCGAGGCGGGCACAACGGGCCTGCAGATCCGCGAGCGGCTGACGTCGCGCGCCGACATCGAAGTCGTGTCGATTGACCCGGAAAAGCGCAAAGATGCCGCCGCGCGTGCCGAGCTGCTGAACGGTTGCGACGCGTCCATCCTGTGCCTGCCGGATGATGCCTCGCGCGAAGCCGTGTCGCTGGTCACCAATCCCAAAGCCCGCATTCTCGACGCCTCGTCCGTTCACCGGACGCAGCCGGACTGGGTCTACGGGTTTCCGGAGATGAAAGAGGGCCAGCGCGACGCCATTCGCGGCGCCACACGGCTGTCGGTGCCCGGCTGCTATCCCACCGGTTTCATTGCCCTTGTGCGGCCTTTGATAGAGGCGGGGATTATCGCGCCCGACCATGCCGCCGTGGTGTTTGGCGTGTCCGGCTATTCAGGTGGCGGCAAGCCCTTGATTGACCGCTACGAGAACATGAAGAACCCGGCACATATATCTGAAGGACATAGACTTTATGGTCTTGGCCTTAACCATAAACATGTGCCTGAGATGCGGGTTTTCACCGGTTTGGCGGCCAACCCGCTTTTCGTGCCTGCCACCGGCCAGTTCCGGCAGGGCATGCTGGTCCAGGTGCCGCTGCAACTAAGCCAGGCTAAAGCTGATATTTCGTCGTTAATTCAATGCCTTGCAGCATTTTATGAAGATGAAGCTTTCATTGCATTAGGCACTCATGAGTCAGGTCAGATACCGGCCGAAATGTTCGGTGAGGACCTGGTCGGTACCAACATGCTGCGGCTCAATGTTTTTGGCCATGACGGGGCATCCGGCGACGGGCAGGCAGTGCTGGTGGCGGAGCTGGATAATCTGGGCAAGGGCGCGTCCGGGGCCGCTGTTCAGTGCCTCAACCTGATGCTTGGTCTCGACGAAGCGGCGGGTCTCGCGCGCCTTTAAAAAACGTCATGCGGCACGGCTTAGCTGCGCTGCGCGCAACACTTCATTAAGCATTTCGGGCAGACAGTCGTTAAGCATGTCACTGGCGTGAGTCGGCGGAAATATTTTCGAGTTTTAACTGCGCATCGGCTTTGTTTTTGGTATCTAATATGGATGGGTCGTCGCCGCTGATTTTGGCTGTGGCCTGTGCTTCGACCGGGGGATCGTATGACGCCGGGCACGAGGTCTGATCTGACCCCAGGATCACGACCGGTTTGCCGGCGTCGGGATAGAGAGCTTTATGACCAATTTTTCTGATCTACGTGTGAGCCGTGTTTCCAGTTCCCGCGGCGTTGCGCGCCGTGCGGGGCCGCTTGTCGCCATTGCCGCAGCCATGCTGCTGGCCGCTTGTTCGACAGTGCCGGACTGGGCCAAGCCTTCCACGATTTCTGATTCCATCTCCGGCAAGGCGCCCGGCGAGCCGACCAATGAAACAGTGGCCGCCCAGCAGGCTGGCGCGCAGGCCGCCTCAGAAGCAGCCGATTTCCCCTCAGCCGGGTCTGTGCCGCAGGTACCGCAAACCGGCGATTACGCCGCCAAGCAGGATCTGGCCAACAGCCTTGTCGCTGACCGGCAGCACGCCCGCTATTCAGGTGAAGCCCTGCGTGGTGGTACCGAGCCGCCTGCATCGCCATTGCCGTCGCGCCGTGCGGCTCCGTTGCCGGAACTGCCTGAAATGGCCAGTGATGCAACTGCTGCAGGCACAACCACGGCTGGCCGGGTGATCCCGCAGCGCGAAATCCCCGACCTGCAGACGCCGACGCGCCGCATGGGGGATGACGAGGATAGCCGCAGGCCCACAAAAGAGGTTGTTGAGGCTGAAGTAGCCGAGACACCGGCCGTGGAAGTGGCAACGCTTCCAGCCCCTACCAAACCGGCTCCTGCTGAACCTGTAGCGGCTCCGGCCGTTGCTGCCGCCGCACCGGTGGCTGTGGCTCCTTCTGCGGCTCGCGCACCCGTCAAGCCCGCACCGGTCAAAGTTGCTGCGACGCCTGCACCGCGCGCTGCGACAAGCACGCCCGCACGCCGCCCAGCTGTGCCGTCACGCGCTGTTCCCACATTCGTGGCCGAGGCTGATGCCGCCCGCGAACTCCAGTCAAACACACCGTCGGCTGTGGCCAGCCCGGTCGCCCGCACAGTGGCACCCACACCGGTTGCCGCGCGCGCACCGGTCGCAACCACCTCTGGCGAGCTGCAGTTCGCCGCTTCAACGGCACCGCCGCTGCCCGCCGAAGTGTTGTCGCAGGTGCCGGCCGTGGTCTCCGCCCGGTTTGAGGAAACACGCGGTGGCACATCGACGCCCACAGCGCCTGCTGCAATCTCCGCTCCTGCCGCCGCACAGCCTGTTTCAGGTGCAGATGGCGTCGTGATCGACTATTCGGCGATCGGGGCGGGGTCTCCGGTACCCGATGCGGGTTCGCTGGAGCAGGGCTCCACCTCCGCCTTGCCGATGGCTGATTATGAGACCTTCAACCTTTCAGGTGCCGAAGGTGGTCCCTTCACGCCGGTAGCCCTTTACTTCGCGCATGGCTCGGCGAGCCTGAATGGCGATGACAAGGCGGAGATCGCCGAAATTGCAGCGCTCCAGAAGAAGCGCGGCGGCGGTACCGTCCGCGTTGTGGGCCATGCCTCCAGCCGGACCAGCAATCTGCCCGTCGAGGCACATCTTCTGGCAAATTTCGACATGTCGATGAACCGCGCCAATATTGTTGCCGCGGAGCTCATGCGGCATGGCGTGGCCGCCAATGACGTGGTGATTGAAGCCGTCGGCGACCGAGCCCCGGTGTTCTATGAATCCATGCCGGCGGGCGAAGCTGGCAACCGGCGCGCGGAAATCTTTCTCGAGTAACGCGTAGTCGGCCCGCCTTTTCTTCCTTCCATCTCTCGAGGTTCACCGGCTGTGCCCGGCGTGCTTTTGCGCGCCCCGGGTGCGGCCATTAATGTTGGCGCATGGCACAGCCGCCCTAAAAGCGGCTCTTTACCCACCTAAACATTGTCAAAAGCGCTGATTGTCTGCTAATGCCGCGGGTCTTGGCGCGGGGATGTCTTATCCCCGCAGCACCTGCCCCGGCAGGAACCGGAACCTTCATTATGACGCAAGATTTTCGCCAGGACTTCCACCGCATCCGCCGGTTGCCGCCTTATGTCTTTGAGGTGGTCAACAAGCTGAAAGCCGAAGCGCGCGCCCGCGGTGAGGACATTATCGACCTGGGCATGGGCAATCCTGATCTACCGACCCCCCAGCACATCATCGACAAGCTGGTGGAAACGGTCTCCAAGCCGCGCACCAATCGCTACTCGACCAGTAAGGGCATTCCCGGTCTGCGGCGTGCGCAGGCGGCCTATTATGAGCGCCGGTTCGGGGTGACGCTCAATCCGGAGACCGAGATTGTCGCCACCATCGGGTCCAAGGAAGGTTTTGCCAACCTCGCACAGGCGATCACCACGCCCGGTGACACGGTGCTGGTGCCCAACCCGACCTATCCGATCCATTCCTTCGGCTTCATCATTTCAGGTGCCGTGATCCGGCACGTGCCGATTGGCAACAGCGTGCAGGAGTTTATGGACGGGCTTGAGCGCGCCATGCGCCATTCAGTGCCCAAGCCGACGGCCGTCGTCCTCAACTTCCCGTCGAACCCGACGGCGCAGGTGGTGGACCTTGATTTCTACAAGGACATGGTCGCCTTCGCGTTCAAGCATGACGTGTTCCTGCTGTCGGATCTGGCCTATGCCGAAGTCTATTTCGACGATTGCCCACCGCCGCCATCCATTCTGCAGGTGCCCGGTGCCAAGGACGTGTCGATCGAGTTTACGTCGCTGTCCAAGACCTATTCCATGCCCGGTTGGCGCATGGGCTTTGCCGTCGGCAACGAACGGCTTGTATCGGCGCTGACGCGCATCAAATCGTATCTCGATTACGGCGCCTTTACGCCAATTCAGGTGGCCGCTGCTGCAGCCCTCAACGGGCCGCAGGATTGCGTCGACGAGATGCGTGCGACCTATCAGGTGCGCCGTGATGCGCTGGTGCAATCCATGGCGCAGGCAGGCTGGGAAATCCCGTCGCCGCCGGCAACGATGTTTGCCTGGGCGCCGCTGCCCGAAAAATTCCGCGAGGTCGGCTCGCTTGAGTTTTCAAAACTGCTGATTGAGCACGCCAAAGTTGCCGTCTCGCCGGGTATCGGCTTTGGCGAATATGGCGACGGGCATGTGCGTCTTGCGGTTGTTGAAAACGAACAGCGCATCCGGCAGGCGGCGCGCAATGTGCGGCGCTTCATGCAGAACGCCGATGCCATTCTGGCAGGTGAAACACCTGACCTTCGCCTGGGCGAAGACGACCCGAAAAAGGCGGACGTGTAATGGGCGCTGAAGGCGGCAAAGATAAACCGCTCGGCATCGCCATTGCGGGCCTTGGCACTGTGGGGGCAGGCGTCCTCAAAATTCTCGACGGGCAGGCGGCGTTGCTGTCAGCCCGCGCCGGTCGCTCCATTGCCGTGACCGGTATCTCGGCGCGCAGCCGCAATCAGGATCGCGGCGTTGATCTTTCCGGCTACCGCTGGTTCGACAATTGCCTCGACATGGCAGTGTCTGACGATGTGGATGTCATCATCGAATTGATCGGTGGCGCGGACGGCACCGCCAAGGCATTGGTCGAGACAGCGTTGGCAAACGGCAAGCATGTCGTCACCGCCAACAAGGCGCTGCTTGCCTATCATGGGCAGGCTCTCGGTGAGCTTGCAGAGTCGAAAGACCTGACGCTTGCCTATGAGGCAGCGGTCGCAGGCGGCATTCCTGTCATCAAAGGGTTGCGTGAAGGCCTGACGGCCAATCGTGTGGATCGCATCGTCGCGATCCTCAACGGCACCTGCAATTTCGTGCTCGGCCTGATGGAAGAAGAGGGCGTGAGCTTCGATGAAGCGGTGCGCGCGGCACAGGAAGCAGGCTTTGCTGAAGCCGACCCGACCACTGATATCGGCGGCTTTGATGCTGCCCACAAGCTGGCCCTACTCGCCAGTATTGCATTCGGCGTGTCGGTCGATGCTGATGCGGTTTCCACCAGCGGCATTGAGGCTATTGAAGCCGACGACATCGCCATGGCGCATGAGCTTGGCTATCGGATCAAATTGCTGGCTGTTGCTGCCCGGCAGAACGGCAGCTGGGTGCAAAGGGTGCATCCGGCTTTGGTGCCGCTGGAAAATGCGCTGTCCGTTGTCAGCGGGCCGGGCAATCTGATCATCATCGAAGGTGACTGGGTCGGTGCCGTCGAATTCGGCGGGCTTGGCGCAGGCGAGGGGCCGACAGCCTCCGCTGTGGTCGCCGATATTGTCGATATCGCCCGCGGCATCTCGGTGCCGACTTTCGGCATTCCGGCACGCGATCTCACGCGGCCCGACAAACAGGCCCAGGATGAGGAGAAAACCGCGTTTTACCTGCGGTTTGAGCTGCGGGACGAAAAGGGCGTGATTTCAACGCTTACGCGCAGTCTGGCGGATCAGGACATTTCCATCGAAACCATGATCCAGCGCCCGGAAGAGGACCACAAACCCGGCGATACGATGCCGGTTGTCGTGATAACCTATCCTGCAATTCCGGGGGCGCTCTCGGCCGCTGTGCGTGCTATTGAAGAGACCAGCATCCTTGCCTCTCCACCGCAGGTTATTCGCGTGGAAGCGCTGTAGGGATCGCCTGCCAGATCATATATCCGTTCGCCGGCAGCCGTGCCGGGTTTGACCAATTGGACCGAAAGTAAAACACAGCATGAGCCAGCCGCAGCCGAAAGCAAAATCTCTCAACTCTCTCCTGCACAGGGAGCTGACGCTGGAGCTGGTGCGCGTCACCGAGCGGGCAGCTGTTGCGGCCTCGAAGCTGACCGGGCGTGGCGACAAGATTGCTGCGGACCAGGCCGCCGTGGATGCCATGCGCCGCGAGCTCAACGCGCTGGATATTGACGGCACAGTGGTGATCGGCGAAGGCGAGCGCGACGAAGCCCCGATGCTGTTTATCGGCGAGGAAGTGGGCACCAAGAGCGGCCCCAAGGTGGACATCGCGCTGGACCCGCTGGAAGGCACAACCCTGTGCGCGGGCTGCATGCCCAACTCACTTGCCACCATTGCCATGGCCGAAGGTGGCAGCCTGCTGCACGCGCCTGACGTTTACATGGAAAAGATCGCCATCGGTGGTGGCTATCCCGACGGCCTGATTGATCTGGACGCCCCGGCGGAAGACAATGTGCGCGCGCTGGCCAAGGCCAAGGGCGTTGACCCGTCGCAGATCACTGTGTGTGTGCTCGACCGTCTGCGCCACGCGGACCTCATCAAGTCGATCCACGACGCAGGTGCCCGCGTCACACTCATTCCCGATGGCGATATTGCAGGCGTCATTCACACGGCTGACCCTGCCACCGGTATCGACATGTATATCGGCACCGGCGGCGCGCCCGAAGGCGTGCTCGCGGCGGCAGCGCTGCGCTGCATCGGCGGCCAGATGGAAACCCGTCTTGTGTTCCACACCGATGAGCAGCGTGAGCGCGCAACCCGGATGGGCCATGCGGACCATGACCGCAAATACACCGCCAACGAGCTTGCATCCGGCGACGTGCTGTTTGCCGCCACCGGCGTCACCGACGGTTCTATGCTGGATGGTATCAAGTGGGGCCAGAACACCGTGACCACCCACACAGTTGTCATGCGTTCCTCCACCGGCACCGTCCGCTACATCAAGGCGACCCACAGCTATCTTGACAAGTTCCGCTAGTCTCCAGTCCGCAGCCACTCAGGAGGCGCCCGCATTTCTGGGCGTCGAACGGTCCTATTCGGGCCGCAGCTGGTTCCTGCGCGACGCCGACGAGCGGATGGCAGAGACCATTGCACAACGCTTGGGGCTTGATGGTTTTCTGGCCCGTGTGCTGGCTGCGCGTGGCGTCACGCCGGATACTGCGGAGAGCTATCTCTCGCCCACATTGCGTGACCTGCTGCCGGACCCCTCGACATTGGTGGACATGGACAAGGCCGCCGCACGGTTTGCCGATGCCATTGCCGGCGGGGAACAGATCGCAATCTTTGGCGATTATGATGTAGACGGAGCAACGTCGAGTTCGCTGCTGGAGCGCTATCTGCGTGCGTTGGACGTGACAGCGCGCATTTACATTCCCGACCGCATGAAAGAAGGCTACGGCCCCAACCCCATCGCCATGCGGCTGCTTGCTGAAGAAGGTGCCAAGGTCGTGGTGACCGTTGATTGCGGCACTATGGCGTTTGATGCGCTCGAAGCTGCCCGCGATGCAGGGCTGGACGTGCTGGTGATCGACCATCACAAGGCAGCCCCCCAATTGCCACCCGCATGGGCCGTCGTTAATCCAAACCGCCTTGATTGCCCGTCGGGACAGGGCCAGCTTGCCGCCGTCGGTGTTGCATTCATGCTGGCGGTTGCCACCAATCGCGAATTGCGCAGTCGCGGATATTTTGCCGGTGAACGCGCCGAACCAAATCTTACCCAGCTGCTTGATCTGGTTGCACTAGGCACTGTCTGTGACGTGGTGCCGCTTAAGGGCGTCAACCGCGCTTTCGTTACACAGGGTCTCAAGATCATGGGTGCGGGCGGCAATCCCGGCCTGATGGCATTGGGGGCTGTCGCCAAGATGGATGGTGCGCCGTCGCCCTATCATGCGGGCTTCCTGCTTGGTCCTCGCGTCAATGCCGGCGGCCGTATTGGCGCCTCCGGCCTTGGTGCCAAGTTGCTGACCACGCAGGACACCGCCGAAGCCGCACGCATCGCCGAGCGCCTCGACATCCTGAATGCCGAGCGTCGCGCCATTGAAGCTGATGTGCTGGACCATGCGATGGGCATTGTTGAGCGAGATCGACTTGCGGATCGCGCTGTGAGCGTCGTCAGCGGACATGGTTGGCACCCCGGTGTCATCGGCATTGTCGCCGCCCGCATCAAGGAACGCACCGGCAAGCCCTCTATTGTGATCGCTCTGGATGATGCAGGCCTTGGGAAAGGCTCAGGCCGCTCCATCGCAGGTGTAGATCTGGGGGCCTCGGTGGTCCGCGCGCTGGAAAAGGGCCTGTTGATTAATGGTGGCGGTCACGCGATGGCCGCCGGGCTCACAATGGCGCAGGACAATGTCCAGGCGTTGGCAGATTACCTTGAGAGCGATCTTGCTGCCGCCGTCGAAATTGCCCGTACCCGCGCAGGTTTAACGCTTGATGGCGCCATTGCCTGTAGTGGTGCAACTGCTGATCTGGTTGATCTGATTGGCCGTGCCGGACCCTACGGGTCGGGCAATCCGGAGCCGCGAATCGCCGTCACCGATGCACGGATCGGCTTTGCGGATGTGGTCGGGCAGGGGCATGTGCGGGTGACGCTCAAAGGCGCCAGCGGCAAAAACCTTAAGGCTGTGGCCTTCAGAAGTGCCGACACCCCGCTGGGTGAGGCCCTGCTGGCGGGCCGGGATCTGCGGATTCATGCCGCCGGACGGCTCAAGAAGGATACCTGGCGCGGCGGCGATGCGGTGGAGATGCATCTGGAGGATGCGGCTGCTGCGGGTTGATCCTGCCATCCATTGCTCCCGGTTTGCTGCAGAGCAAAAAAGTCGCGCAAATAGCCTATTTCCGGCCTTGAATGCAGGCGGCTAGCAGTGTACCAAACCCGTCGCAACGCGGTTCGGCCCGTTTGCCAGTGCGCCCTTCGTCTATCGGTTAGGACGCCAGGTTTTCAACCTGGAAAGAGGGGTTCGACTCCCCTAGGGCGTACCATTTTCTTCTTTCTTCATCCTTTGAGCTAGATAATACACTTCACATTTACTGTGACGTGGACTTTGGCGAGCGATGACGACAGATGACACAGATAAACAGGCTGATCTAAGCCGGTTCGACGAGGTTCTTGCGCTGTCGCATGCGCCTGAGGGGCTGCGTGAGTTTCTGGCTGTCTACGAGATCTCGCGGGGCAATGCTGTTGCCCCCTCCCGAAATAATCTCGACATGCGCCGTCTGGCAAAATTCCTGCCTGAAATGAGTATCATGGAACGGACTGCGCCGGGTGTGGTCATTCACAGGCTTGCGGGGACCGGTTTGGTAGAGCGTATCGGACATGATTTCACCGGGCAAAGTGTCCTGCCGCTGATTGCCAAGATGGAGGCTGAGCGCATTGATCAGGGGGTCATGGTCGTTGGCGAAATCCCGTGTGGCACTTTTTCCCTCTACGAGAACACATATTCATCCGGCCGGCGTGTGCAGACCGAAACACTGGGTTTGCCGCTCGATAGAGGGACCGGAAAGCCGCCCTATTTGTTTTTGGGCCTGCATCGTGCGTTGAGCGTGATCGACTATCAGGACATGAAGGAAGACAGAGTCGTTGATTCTAATTGGATGGACGGCGTCGCCATTGACCTTGGCTATGGTGTGCCTGACTCATCTGTGATGGACATCCTCACACGGCGCGCCTGATCGTGCAGAATGCCGCATCTGCGGCTTGATTCGGCCGACACCGGCCTGACAGGCGGAGGCATGACAGCTTCATATTTTTCAGCCGTCCTCCCTCATATTCCAATCTATTTTTCAGCAATGAACACGGCGGCACATAATGACAGCGCCATCCGAGCCACAAACTCCCGACCTTTTACGCTTCAAGGAAGCCTTGGCTCTTTCCCATGTGCCGGAGCGGCTTCAAGCCTTTATAGAGGCCTATGAGTTCTCACGCGGCGATGCGGTGGCACCGCGACGTGCGGATCTCGACATGCGCCGGTTGAGCGCATTCTTGCCCGATATCTCAATCATGGAACGCGTCGCGCCCGGCAAACTTATTTATCGGCTATTGGGCACCGGAGTTGTGGAACGTCTGGGGGCTGACCTTACCGGGCACAACTTCATGGACTACATCCGCAATGTTGACGGCGAGGCCATTGATGCGGGGATGACCGGCGTCATCGAACAACCTTGCGGGACGCTTCTGCTATATGAAAATGTGTATGCGTCGGGAAAGCGATCCCGAGTGGAGACGCTGGCCATGCCGCTGGATAGCGGCACTGGCAAACCGCCTTATCTCTTTATTGGCCTGCACACCGTCCAGGATACGCTGAGGTATCAGGAGACGCAGCAGGAAACCATTATCGGCTCGGATTGGACGGACGGGGTTATCATTGATCTTGGATATGGTCTGCCAGACACCAAGTTTCTGGACGATTTGAAAAGGAAGCCATGACCTCGCTTGATGCAGCTGACATCGAACAGTTCCGCACGCGGCTGAAAGCCGAGCGGGCGGAGCTTGATGCGCAGCAAAAAGCATCAAGTGAAGACCGCAACCCGGTGGCGCTCGACCAGCAGAGTGTTGGCCGCCTGTCGCGCATGGATGCGATGCAGGTTCAGGCGATGGCAAAGGCTGTTGAGGGGCGCCGGCAGATTGCGCGCGTGCAGATAGAGGCTGCCCTCAAGCGCATCGACGCAGGTGAGTTTGGCTACTGCTCGAGTTGCGATGAACCGATTGCCCGCAAACGTCTTGAGCTTGATACCAAGACCGCCACCTGCATCGCCTGCGCGCCTTAGCGCCTATGGCGACGGCGTGGCAACCACGTCAATTTTGATCGTCACCTCAAGCGCTACAACCGAGTCCGTAACAAAGTCGCCCTGACCCACATCAAACTTCGTGCGGTCGATGGTGACTGATCCGGTGGCGCGTGTGGTGCCGTCGGTTGTTTCGAGGGCAAACGGCAGCGCAACCGGCACGGTATTGCCGCGAATGGTCAGGTCAGCGTCCATCTCGAAAGTATTTTCGCCGGTTGCGCGAATCCTGGTGCTCTTGAATGTTGCCTGCGGATGCTCATCTGCGGCAAACCACTCAGGCCCCTTCAGGGTTTCATCGCGCGTGGCATCACCTGTGTCGGCGCTTTTCATGTCGATCACAACCGAGATACTTGATGTCTCAAGTGCCTGAGCGTCGAAATCAATATCGGCTGTCCATGCATTAAAGCTGCCGGGCAGGGGGCTGCCGAAGAGTGTTGTTTCAAAGCCAAGCTTGCTGTTGGCTGCATCGATCGTCCAGACGGCTGCGTGCGCCGGTGATACCAGCAGCGCAGCGGCCACTATCAACAGGCGTCCAAAAAAACTCATACTCATGACGCATCGTTCCTTTCATTGGCCAGCCGTCCGTCAAAGTCGCTGCCGGGCAGGGGGAGCATTTTCAGCAGGACTGAATCCCGCAGCTTGATGTGGTGATAGAACGCAGCCCCCACATGCACGATGAACAGGGCCAGCAGCCCGTTTGCGGCAAGCTCATGCATCTCACCAAATATGCCTTCCAGCGCCTGCTTGTCGGGTGAGCTGGATATGAATTCGATATGCGGCAGGGTGAAGATGCCGAAGATCACTGTGGGGATATTGATGCTGGAGGCGGAGACCATCGCCCAGCCTGCGATGGGTGCCGCCAGCAACAGCGCATAGAATCCCCAATGGGTCGCCTTGGCGGCAAGCTTTTGCCATCCGGGCATGCCGGGGGGCAATCCCGGCTGGCGGTTGGCGATCCGCCAGACCAAGCGCAACACGGTCAGCACCAGTACCGATATGCCGAATGACTTGTGCAACTGATACAGCTCGAACTGGGTCAAGGACGGTTTCATGTCTTCCATGATTGTGCCGACTGCATAGAGCCCGATGACCGATAGCGCGATCAGCCAATGCAGAATGACGGCAACAAGGCCGTAGCGGTCCGGGCTGTTCGTTACTGGCAGTGCCATTGGCGTGACTTCTCTTTGGGTTGAAATCAGAGCGGGTGCTTATCCGCCATGCAGTGATGTGTCCGACCAGAATACGGGTGTCCAGTTACGCGCCTGATTTATCCCCGCCAGATAGTCAGCGCGTGGAATAGATGCGCGTGCGTACTCGGCAACCTGCGGTGACAGAGCATACTCGGCGCCGATGCGATACCGCATCGGATTATTCTCATACAGATAGAGCCACATGGCGGCGGTTTGATGGCTGAGATAGGCGGTGCCGTCCTGCTCGTAGAGACGCACATGAGTTGCCTGCGCGTCGGCGAGCCCGGCATCGGCCGCACGGCTGATCCAGATAAGCCCCTGCTCACGGTCGCCGGTTTCCAACAGGCACAGCCCATAGATGTGCTGGGCATTCTCATAGCCGCGGCCCCGATTGGCCATGATGCGCAAGTCGTTCAGGGCCTCATCGCAGCGTCCATCGCGGGCAAACTCGAACGGCGTCCAGTAGCGGCCGGTGCTTTCGCCTTCTTCATTCTCATGTTCAACCTGGCGGCGGCGGATGGCGTCCGCACCGCTTTCGCGTGGTGGTGGGCTGTCTTGTGCCAAGGCGCTGCCTATTACCTGCACACCGGGCATAGCCGCGCCATATGTCAGCAAGGCAGCGCATCCCGCCGCAGCGGCAATGATGGCGATGGTGTGGGTGATGGGGCGCATGGGTGTGGCTGTGCCTTACCAGTGGCCTATATTTTCCATGGAGGCCCAAGGTTCGATGGGCTCCTTGGCGCCACCTTTCTGCAACAACTCAACCGATATGTTGTCGGGCGAGCGGACAAAGGCCATGCGTCCGTCGCGGGGCGGGCGGTTGATGGTGACACCCGCCTCCATCAAGTGTTGGCAGGTGGCGTAAATGTCTTCAACCTCATAAGCGAGATGGCCGAAATTGCGGCCTTCGTCGAGGTCTTCGTCATCCCAGTTATGGGTGAGTTCCACTTGCGCGCTTTCATCGCCGGGAGCGGCCAGAAACACCAGCGAGAAGCGGCCTTCCTCAATATCGAAGCGGCCCATCTGCTTGAGCCCCAGATGGTCGCAATAAAAAGCCAGAGATTTATCAAGGTCGTGCACGCGGACCATGGTGTGCAGGTATTTCATTTGCCGTTTCTTTCCGGCCACATCGCGGGCCGTTTGGTCAAATCAGGGTAGAGTTCGTTATGATGATTGCCTAAGCAGCGGCGCGGGTCAAAGCGCGCCTGCAAGATAATTTTACGGACAAAAGCAGGTTTGCCATGGCTTCTTCCAGCACCTCGGCCCTCAAGGACTATGTGGACGCCGCACGCCGCGTGGTGATCTTCACAGGCGCGGGGATTTCCACGGAATCCGGCATTCCCGACTTCCGGAGTCCCGGCGGTCTGTGGACGCAGAACAAGCCGATCTATTTTCAGGATTTCATGGCCTCGCAGGCCATGCGCGTTGAGGCCTGGCAGCGCAAATTTAACATGGACGACACCTTCACCAACGCCCGCCCGAATGCCGGCCACATGGCGATTGCCCGGCTGGTGCAAACCGGCAAGGTTTCCGCCGTCATCACTCAGAATATCGATAATCTGCATCAGGATTCCGGCATCCCAGATGACAAGGTGATCGAGCTGCACGGCAACACCACCTATGCAAAGTGCCTTGATTGCGGCACCCGTCACGAGCTTGCATTTGTGCGGGCGGGATTTGAGGCACAGGGTACCCCGCCGCCATGCGCGCAATGCGGCGGCATTCTCAAGACGGCGACCATCTCCTTCGGTCAGGCGATGCCGGAAGAGGAAATGCTGCGCGCCGAAGCCGAGACACTGGCCTGCGATCTGTTTATTTCGGTCGGTTCATCTTTGGTGGTTTATCCAGCGGCGGGTTTTCCGATTGTCGCCAAGCGCAACGGCGCGCAACTTGCGATCCTTAACCGCGAGCCGACGGAAATGGATGATATTGCTGACCTTGTCATCAATGGTGAGGCAGGCAAAACGCTGGCGACGCTGGTGCCGACCAATTAGGCGGGCGGTTTATAATCCGTCAGCCGCCGTTGCATGTCCTCTGGCGAGCGTGGCGTCGTCATGGCGCATTCGACCGGCAGCATGGTCGCAGGATCATAGACTGTACGGACCAACAGATCACCGAGAACCACCTCTGACTGGAACTTCTCGGCCTCAGTGACCGGCATCGGCACATTGTCAGAAATGAGTACGTAGCGGTCATGATCCCCATTCTCATTGCCGACCGGCAGCAGCAGTTGCTCTACTACCATTTTGACACCGCTAGGGATCTTAAAGTCGCGGTGGGTATGGCTGATATAGTGCTTGGGGAAGATGATGTCATACAGATCGAACAGAGCCTGCTTCTCTGCATCTGGAAAGACTTCATGGACTTCCATGCCCGTGGGGTCAAACGTAAACATCTCCACCAGCGCGGTCCCTACCAGCGTTATGCGATAGACCTTGGGTGCTTCTTTCCTGAACATCGCAACATAGGGCAGGAACTTTCGCATCTGCACCGGGCCGAATTGTGCTGCCAGCGGGTAGGGCGCGTCTCCGCGCGCGGTCTGCCAGGCGGCAAGAGCTTGTTTGGGGTTATCAGAGAATAACATTTTTGCTCAATCGCATGCGGCGGTGATGGCGCGCTGCATCATAGCCGTGTTTCGTTGTGTGGTGGCAAAGCAGGCAACGGGCAAAAGCGTGCGGGGATCATAGATGGTGCGCGCCTTTAAATCCCCTATTGCCAGTGGCTTGCCGGGGACGCTGCGCGGACGTTTTGGCCTTTGGATATTGCAGGCGACAAAAACATAGCGGTCGTGCTCACCGTCTTCGTTGCTGATGGGCAGCAATACCTGCTCACCGGTAAACTGTTCGCCAGTGCGATTGGTATAGACCCGCAGAGAATGGCTCAGATAGGAGCTGGAAAACAGCAGGTTGAAGAGTGCCATCAGGCCGGTGACTTCGGCGTCGGGATAAACCACCGATACATCTTTGCCGGTCGCATCAAACCCGAACAATTCAACCCGCGCGGTGCCTTGCAGGGATATTTGATAATTGTCGTCGCCCAAACGGCGGAACACAGCGACATTGGGCAGGAAGGGCCGCATCTGGAATGCACCGAATTGCGAGGCCGTTGGCATCATATGCTTGCCGCGTACATCAACCCATTGGGTCACGGCCTGCTTGATGTCGGCGGCTTCAAGCATTTCTCTATGCCCACCCGCCGGAAGCCGCGATGATCTGGCCGGTAAAAAAGCCGCCGTCTTCGCTGGCAAGTTGCGCCACCATACCGGCAACTTCCTCAGGCCGACCCAGCCGCCCCATGGGAATATTCTTCAAGACCTTTGCGGCCTTGTCCGGGTCGTCCATCAGCGCTGGCGGGAAATAATCCGGGTTGGCGATGAAATTGGGGGCGATCGCATTCACCTGAACGTTGAACGGGCCGAGCTCTTTGGCGAGAGCCTTGGCCGCCATGTTCATCGCACCGCGGGCAGCGCAATAGACCGAGTAGTTGGGCAAGCCATTGAGCGGGGCGGCGGATGTAATAAAAATAATCTTGCCTTCGCAGTGCGGCTTCATGCGCTTTGCCGCTTCCGTCGCAAAGGCAAATGGTTTGAACACCAGCGCTTCGAATGTTTCATGCAGCATGACGCTGCTGATCTCGTCGAGCGGTGCCCGCACCGCAGGCCAGGCATCATTGCCTACGAGTAGGGCGATATGGCCATGCAAGCTTTCCACATGCGCACATACGTCAGCTGCAGATAGTTCTTCAAGTGCCGTGATGCCATCCCCGAGTGCTTCGAAGTCTGCCCGTCGCTGCGCATCATGAAATGCCGCATCGGTGGCGTAGACGGCATATCCGTCATTGGCGAGCCGGACCGCTATGGCGTCCCCAACAAAATGGGTTGCATCGGTGAGGATGGCTGTAGGCTGATGACTCATGAGACAGGACTTTAGGTTGATATCCGATGCTTGCACGTTAGCGCTAAAGTCTCACAAGACAAGAGACTTCATTATTTATCGGAGAAATTATGAACACGACGTCATGGTGGCAAGGTGCCGTAGTCTATCAGATTTATCCACGAAGCTATCTGGACACGGATGGTGACGGGATTGGTGATCTGGAAGGCATCCGCCGCAAGCTGGACTATGTGGTGTCGCTCGGCGTTGACGCCATCTGGCTGTCGCCGATCTATCCGTCCCCCAATGACGATTTTGGCTATGACGTCGCCGACTATGTGGATGTCGATGCCGGCATGGGCGGCATGGCTGCGTTCGACAGATTGCTGGAAGAGGCGCACGCACGCGGGCTCAAAGTCATTCTGGATCAGGTGCTTAGCCATACGTCAGACCAGCATTCATGGTTCCTTGAGAGCCATATTTCCAAGGATAATCCGAAGGCGGATTGGTATGTGTGGGCCGATGCCCGCGAAGACGGGACGCCGCCGAACAATTGGCTGGCGGCCTTCGGTGGTCCCTCCTGGTCATGGCACCCGGTTCGGATGCAGTACTATTTTCACCAGTTTTTGCGCACCCAGCCAAAGCTGAATTTCCACAATCCAGACGTTGTGGATGCGGTGCTTGATGTCCTGCGCTTCTGGCTCGACAAGGGCGTGGATGGCTTCCGGCTCGACGTCGCAAATTCATATGTGCATGACGCGTCGCTGGCGGACAACACGCCGGTTCCCTTAGCAAAACGTGATTTTCTGACATGGGCACATCCGCCGCGGCATCAACGCCACGACCACGACTGGAACCAGCCGGAAAATGTCGGGATTATGCGCCGCATTCGATCCCTGGTGGACAGCTACGAAGACCGCCTCGTGTTTGGTGAGTTTGCCGGTGACGACAAGATACTGGGCCAGTATGCCGGTGGCGATGATCGTCTGCATACGGCCTATACCTTTACGTTGCTGGAAGCAGGTGCGCTGGAGCGTTCGGTATTCGACACCTATTATTCGCGCATCGCAGGGCCGGTGGAGGATCTGTTTCCCTGCGTCACCTTTTCCAACCATGATGTCCCGCGTCCTGTCACGCGCTGGGCCAAGGGCCGCGACAAGCAGCAGACAGCCAAGCTCGGCATGGCACTGCTGATGTGCTTGCGCGGCACCGCCTTGATGTATCAGGGCGAAGAGCTGGGCCTTGATGATGTCGACACCACCCGCGACCAGGTGCGCGATCCGTTCGGGCTTTTGTATTTCCCCTACTTCAAAGGGCGCGACGGCTGCCGCACTCCGATGCCATGGTCAGCCGACGCGCCGCATGCGGGTTTCTCCACGGCGGAGACATGGTTGCCGATTGGACCGGATCACCCGGCGCGCTCGGTTGCCGTGCAGGAAGCCGATGACACTTCGGTTCTGGCTTTCTCACGCAAGGCGATTGCATTGCGTAAAGCTAGCCCGGCGCTGCGGACAGGTGACATCAACATCATGGAAAGCAGCGACGACGTGCTTCACTTCACCCGCACGCAGGGCAACGGCTCAGTGACCTGCATCTTCAACTTTGGCGACGCGCCCATAGACATCGCGCTGAACGCTGGCGAGACATTGCTGACAATCGGGGATACGCAACCCGATGATGGATCAATCCGTGTGAGCCCGATGGGTGTCTATGTCGGTGCCAGCAATGATCAGACGTAGCTGACCAACAACATCACCACCAGCAGGATCGAGACCCAAAGGACGCTCAGGCCCGTGCCCCAGGTGCTGGCGATATTGCCTTGCGGTCCCGCAGCGCGGAACACGCCTGCAATGGCGCGCGTGGCACGTGTACTGATGAGGTTCTGCCAGCCGGTGTACAGGGCAAGGGTGGACTGCATGACCCGGCCGACAACCGCTGGACCAAGCCGCCTGTAAAGCCAGTCCACATCGATCAGCGCCGATGCCTCATCGCGTGGCAACAGCCCCCATGCGCGGGCGGCTGCAAACACCAGCAGCGAGAAGGCCAGTCCCTGCATGTGCAGGATCTGCGCGCCGAGGTCGAGGGGCACCCCCTCAAGATGGGGTTTGAGACCGACAAAGAGACAGGCACCGACCGCCAGCGCCATGGCAAGGCGCATATGGGCAGGGGCCTCGCCGGTCTTGTGGGGCTTGCGTGGTTCGCCGAAGAAAGCCGATGCGGGCACGCGCAGGCCCGCATGTGCCCAAATGCCGGCAACACCAAACAATGCCAGTGCGGCCACATAGGGCCCTGACTCAGCCCATATGGCGACAAGCAGCTCCGGCACCGCATGGCCACCTGCAAGAACGGGGAGACCGGCGATGGACAAGCCGCCAATCACCGCAAAGGCTGCGGTCCAGGGCATGGTGCGCGCAAGTCCGCCGAGGGCTGCTGCTGAGGCAGTGCCGGTGCGGAACAACACCGCACCGATGGCCATGAACAACAGCAGGAAGCCGAAAATGCTTGCCACCAGGAGTGAGGTTGTGGAGGCAAGCGCGAGAGGTGTGCCGATACCGATTGCAGTGACCGCAAGGCCGGTCTGGCTGATCAGGCCGTAACACAGGGTGCGGCGCAGATCATTGGAGAGCAGGGCCAGCAGCACCGGGAACGCAGCCATCACCGAACCTATAACGGTCAGCGTGCCTTCACCGGGCAGGAAGATCATCAGCGCATAAACGGCCGTCGTGATGGAGAAGACGCTGAGCATCACCGTGCCACCGGGGGTGGATTCGGGATAGGCGTCGGTCAGCCATGCATGCAGCACTGGGAAGGCTGCCTTGATGCCGAGCGCTACGATCAGATAAAGCCCCGCCGTCGTGCTCAGGTCGCCATGGAAAAAGGCGAGGCTGCGGGTCTCTTCATAGGTGAGCAGGAACGCTTCAAGCAGCAACACGCCGGAGAAGATATTGATGACGGCAAAGCGCATGCCCGCAGACAGTGACCGGCTGGTGCCGCCGGCCCAGACAAGAAAGGCTGCCGCGATAGATGCGATTTCAAAGAATACGAAAAAGCTCGGCACGTCGCCTGCCAGAACCGCCGCGGTAGCGCACCCCGCATAGATGAGCGCCGCTGAGACCGGCAGGCCCGCGCGCTCATGCCAGTTGAAGACGCCGCCAATGGTTGCTGCCGCCAATAGACTCAGCGCCAGCGTAAAACCCGGCTCGGTAATGTCTAAGGTGGTGACGGTGAGCCCGATGATCTGGAAAGTGCCCCCGGGCCCCTCGGGCATCAGGATCAGATGCAGTAAAGCCAGCAGGGGGACGGCAATGGCAACCGGCGCGCGCAAAACGCGCGGCAGCAGCGTTGACACGAATCCGGCAATAATGAGCAGGATACCTGGTGAAATATTGTTGAGCGCGCCGCCGAAGATGCCGGGTTCAATGCTCATGATGCATCCTTCCCGTTACCGGCCTCATCACCGGCGTAGTAACCCGCCCGCCTGCGCAGTAGAAACTGGAGTGGCCACGCCAGCACCACAGCCACAAGGGCCGCGGCAAATGCGCTGACAGCAGTGGCAAATGGAATGTCGGAAATGAACGGCATGTCGGGTGTCTGCACGACGAGGCCCGCAAGCAGCAACAGCACGCACAGGCCGACGATGAACCACAGCATGTGCGCATCCGCCTTGGGCGTCAGCGCCCAACTCCAGAATGATTTCTTGTTGTTTGTCATGTCACGGGCTCCCTAATGCGTGCCCAGTATCGGCGCGATCAAAGTCTTGAGCGGGCCGACAAAGAACAGAGTGAGAAGGCACAGGAAGGCGGTGATAACCGGCGCTAGCACCGTCAAGAACGGCGCGCGAATGGGTTTTTCATCCGGCACCGCGTCGGAGAACATTGGTGCGGGCTCATCCCGGTCGCCCAGATTGCCGAAGAAGCCACGCGCCACCACGGGCAGCAGATAGCCGATGGACAGGAGCGATGCGAGGATCAGCGGATAGACCACGTAATGCTGGTGTCCTTCGGCGGCGGCCAGCACCAGATAGAGTTTCACCCAGTCGCCCCCCAACGGTGGAATACCGATGATGGCCAGCGCCCCGACCGTAAAGGCGCCATAGACCCAGGGCATCCGTCGACCAAGTCCGTCCATCTGGCTCAGCTCGGTCTTGTGGGTCGCGACATAGATGGCACCGGCACACATGAAGAGGGTGATCTTGGCTGTGGCATGCATCATGATCTGCAATGCACCTGCCGTGATGCCAAAGCCCGATGCCAGCATGGCACCGAGTGTCACGTATGACAGCTGGCTGACGGTGGAATAGGCCAGTCGCGCTTTCAGATTGTCCTTGGTCATGGCGATGATGCCGGCAAACACAATCGAGAAAGCCGCCACCCACATGATCCAGACGCTTGCGCCGGTCGATGCCAGAAAGTCTGTGCCGAACACATAGACCGTAACTTTGAGGACGGTGAACACACCGGCCTTCACAACCGCAACCGCGTGCAGCAGGGCGGAGACGGGCGTTGGCGCCACCATGGCGGCAGGGAGCCAGCCATGGATCGGCACGAGCGCCGCCTTGCCGATGCCAAACATGTAGAGGCCCAGCAGGATCGGCACGAGCGCCGTTTCGATGTGACCGGACAGAATACCGCCGACGACAAAGTCGCCGGTACCTGCAACCGCATAGGTCCAGATGATCGCCGGCAACAGCAGACCGATCGAGGTTGCCAGCAATATGCCCAGATAGATCCGTGCACCCTTGCGGGCTTCCGGTGTCTCTTTGTGGGCAACCAGCGGATAGGTCGAGAGCGTCAGCACTTCATAGAAGATGAAGAGCGTCAGCAGATTGTCGGCAAAGGCGATGCCCATGGCCGCGCCAAGCGCGATGGCGAAGCAGGCGTAGAAGCGGGTTTGATGTTTCTCATCATTGCCGCGCATATAGCCAAAGGCATAAAGCGACGTAACGATCCACAAACCGCTGGCCACCAGCGAGAAGATGATGCCGAGTGGCTCCAGCTTGAAGGCAAGCGGGATGCCCGGCACCACGTCAAACAGCACCAGCCGTGGGGCGTCGCCCGCCAGATAACCGCCCAGCAGATGCAGCACAGTGATGAACAGGCTGACCGCCGTTGTCAGCG
>Ga0307929_1000985_pt1 | contig 24264 bp, 24 predicted proteins | sample AceLakmetage1330_FD_203160 | JGI IMG/M metagenome (GOLD analysis project Ga0307929, IMG submission 203160) | Saline water microbial communities from Ace Lake, Antarctica - #1330 | ecosystem: Environmental > Aquatic > Non-marine Saline and Alkaline > Saline | place: Antarctica: Ace Lake...
ATCCCGATGAAAAATTTGAGTGTGCCGGTCTTGTGACAGAAAATTTCTTTATTTTCCCCAATGGCCGGGTCTATCGCTGTCCATTGTGTGAAGATCATCCCATTAATGCCCTTGAAATTAAAGAGAATAGTCTTGTTCCAAATCAAAGTGTTACTCTAACGGAAGACAGTTTCTTCCAATTGAATATCGAGGAGGGCTGCGTGATGAATAAACTCCTGCAGCCCGATACTATCTCCTATGATAAAGATGGAAAGCCCGAGCATAGAATTTCCTGCTGTCTTTTGAAACAGGAAATTTTGCCCGAATAGAAACAGGCGGGAATCAATGGAAAAGACTCCTTTATCATGTCCATTGTGTCTGAGCAAGCAGAGCAGTCAGTTGTTTTACCGGGATAAACGTCGCGACTATTTTCGTTGTTCAGTCTGTAATCTCATCCATATCCCTCCCGTCCAGCGACCCTCTCGTAAGGCAGAGCATCAAGAGTATGATAAACATCAGAACTCTCCTGAAGACGCGGGCTATCGGAAATTCTTAAGTCGTTTGTTTATTCCTGTTAATAAGCGGATATTCATTAACAGCCATGGACTTGATTTTGGATCAGGGCCTGGTCCTGTGCTTTCGCTGATGTTTGAAGAAGCAGGTCATGGAATGAGTATCTATGATCCTTTTTATGCGCCGAATAGGGGAGTCTTTAATGTACCGTATGATTTTATAACAGCAAGTGAAGTTGTGGAACATCTTCATGATCCTGCCGAGTCGCTTGCACTTCTCTGGTCCTTGCTTCTACCCGGTGGATGGCTTGGCATTATGACCAAACTGGCTCTTGATAAAAAGGCTTTTTCCACCTGGCACTACAAGGAGGATCCCACCCATGTCTGTTTTTTTTCTAAAACCACAATGGAATGGCAAGCTGCACAGTGGCAGACAGAGCCTTTGTTTGTTGCAGATGATGTGTGTCTGTTCAGGAAGCCGTAGTGTATCAGCCGGGTGTTGTGTCTGGTTTTTTCTTTCCAAAGAGTGCTGTAAGGAAGATGCCCGCTTCATAGAGGAAAAAAAGAGGGATGGCAAGCAGACCAGTGGCCATAAAATCTCCTGCGGTAAGCAAGAAAGCCATAACCACAATAGCTGCGTAGAAATATAATCGTTTACTGCGAAAATATTGGGCTTTAACGAATCCGGCTTTACCGGCCATTACCATAAGAAATGGAATTTCAAAGGAGAGGCCAAATGCCAGTACAGTTCGAGCAACAAAGGTAAGATACTTGCCAAATTTTGGTAAGGGTTCCAGGCTGTCACTGGCGTAGCTCATAAAATAGATCAGCATCTGCGGTAATACGCCAAAAAGAGCAAATGTTGCACCTGCTCCGAAGAGAAGGGTTGCCCAGAAGACAACGGTGACTGCAAATTTCTTTTCACTTTTGCGGAGCCCAGGTGCAATAAACATCCAGAGTTGAAAAAGACTAAAGGGAAAGCTGAGGACAATTCCCACAAGCAAAGAGAGTTTCAGGTAAGAGAGAAAGGCTTCCGGCAGGTTGGTGTATACCAGGTGGTCAAGGTGTGGACTTGCGGCAAAGAGAGGCTCCATAAAGAAGCGGGCTATATTCTCAGAGAAAATATAGGCAAATCCTGAGCAGAGGACAAGAGCTGCGAAAACTCGTATCATCCGCTGTCGCAGTTCCTGGTGGTGGGGGCGGAACTGCTCAAGGCTTCTAACAATAAGGGACACTAGCTCTGTTGCTCCGCTGCTTCTTTTTTGGCCAGGATTTCTGTAGTTTTTGAATTATCAACTTCCTTTGCCGGCTCTTCCTGTTTTGTTTCAGGTTCTGCTGTGTCGGCTGGAGTCTCTACTTCATTATCTGCTTCAACATCGATAATTGTGGAGACCTCTTCTTCTCCGGTAGATCTGGGATCGTAAATCTTCTTGCGATCACCTCCCGACCATTCATCACTGCTGTCACCAAGAACGTCATCGGTAAGGGCTTTTGCCGCCTTTTCCAGTTCTGGTTTAATATCGTCAAGAGGGTTTCCCTCTTCGGTCAGACTCTCCTTAAGAGTATTCGCCGTTTTTTTCAGATCTAGAATTCCCTTGGCAACGGAGCGGGCAAGGTCCGGTAATTTGTCGGGACCAACCACAATCAACGCCAGGGCAAGTATAAGGATAAGTTCAGGTAAACCAATGCCAAACATATAAAAGCCTCAAAAATTTCAAGGTAGACTAAACCGATAGTTGAGTTCAGCCAATGAAAGGCAAATGTAAGGTATTTGGATAGGAGTGTCAATACAGAGCTGTCATTAAGGATGACCGATATCGTCAATCATCTGGTAGTAGCGTTGAAAGTCTTCGACTGGAACTTCAGTTGTCCAATGGCCTGTCAGTTGAGCAATAAGGTAACAACTAAAAAACAGTACAAGGGTAAGCAGGGGGAGGAGAACCGGATTGGTCTCTTTTCTTCCAGGAAGAGAAAGGGTCAGACAATTTTCTGCAGGGCAGACCTGAACACACTCCAGGCAACCGATGCACTCAGCATTGCGAACCGTTTTTCTTTTGGTGATAAGAATAGAAGAAGGACAGACGTGCTCACATTTTTTGCAATTGATGCATGTTTCCTGATCACGTTTGACTTGAAAAGGGCTAAGAAAAGCGAGGATTCCCAACAAACCTCCATAGGGACAAAGGTATCGGCACCAGAAGTTACGTATAACAAAGGAAATTAGAATAATCCCAAGCATGATAGAGGCGGCAAGAACACTTGGCTGCAGAAAAAAGTGCAGCATTTTGGCGTCGCTTATTAAATTATAAGAGGAGTTATGGAAATCCGTGAGTCCTGCAAGACTCATCTTCCAGAGAATCAGATAGGAAAAAAAACCAAGAAGCAGATATTTTAGGCTGAGCAGGGGGAAATTAATCCAGGCGGGCAAGGAAAAAAGAATTCCGATTTTTTTGCTAAATCTTTCTGCAAGGTTCGATGCAAATCCGATGGGGCAGATCCAGCCGCAAAATCCTTTACGTAGCAGAAGGCTAATTAAAAGAGCAGCAATAAAAATAGTAAGTCCTGCTGGGTGTATGGTGTCAAATTCAGAGCCTAAAAGGAGGCGTTTGATGGAGACCAGTGCCCCAAGTGGCAGGAAAGCTTCAACTGCGGGAGGTCGTGCAGTAAAAGCGTGGGCGTTTGAATCGAGTGCCCAGAGATAAAATGAATAGAATTGCCAGCCAACAAAGAGACAGAAGAGTGCAAAAAATGACTGACATGCAAGTCGTAAAAGGCTTAGTCTGTCCGTAACTGTTTTTGTAGTACTTTTTGGGGCCATAAAAATAATCCTAAATCCAATAGAGAAAAGTAGTTTAAAGCATCAGCTGGAGTTTAGCGCATCTTGCCATAGAATAGCCTTGATTCAGGTCAAGAACCATAGATATTGTGGTAAAAATACATTTTCCTACATGGTTCCCGTATATCAATCTGCAAAAGATTGACTTTCATTGGTGGTCTGACTATATTGACGCGGTTGTCCGTTGACAAACGGTAGGTGTGCCTTGATATTGTGTGGTTTTTTCTGATACAGTATGAAGATGCAAACAAGGTGAGTGAACAGGAGATAGGAAATGTCCAGTGTTGTTGTTGTCGGTACCCAATGGGGTGATGAGGGTAAAGGAAAAATCGTCGACCTTCTGACCCGTTATGCAGAATGTATTGTCCGTTTTCAGGGTGGAAATAATGCTGGCCATACTCTGGTCGTGAATGGCAAAAAATTCGTCTTTCATATCATTCCTTCCGGTATCCTCTACGAAGATAAACGCTGTATGATTGGAAACGGAGTTATTATTGATCCGGGTGTTCTGCTTGGCGAAATCAATGAATTGAATGAAAAAGGACTTCCAGTTACTCCAGAGCGTCTTATTATCAGTGAAAATGCGCATCTTATTATGCCCTACCATCAGAGTATGGATAATGCCAAAGAGGCCTCCCTTGCCGAGGGCAAGAAAATTGGTACAACCGGTCGTGGCATCGGTCCCTGCTATATGGATAAAGTCGGTCGTTCAGGAATCAAAATGGGAGATCTACTGGATGATTCCCTGTTTCATGATAAACTTCAGGCGAATGTGGAAGAGAATAATTTCATGCTCACCGCTAAGTACAATTCAGCGCCCGTATCCTTCGATACCATCTATGCAGAATTTCAGAAATTTGCTGCAAAGCTGACGCCCTTTATTGGAAATGTATCCGTGGAACTTGATGTTGCCCGTAAAGCCGGAAAGCATATTCTTTTTGAAGGTGCTCAAGGAACACAACTTGATATTGATCACGGAACATATCCCTTTGTGACATCATCAAATACTATTGCTGGTAATGCCTGTAACGGCTCCGGATTTGGTCCCGCTCATATTGATTCTGTAATTGGAATTTTAAAAGCGTACACTACCCGTGTCGGTGAAGGTCCTTTTCCAACGGAACTCTTTGATTCAGTCGGTAGAGAGTTGCAGGAGAAAGGTGGAGAAATTGGAGCTACAACCGGGCGTACTCGTAGATGCGGCTGGCTCGATGGAGTGGTTGCAACAGATGCTACCCGTTTGAACGGTTTAACCGGACTTGCCATTACCAAACTTGATGTTTTAAGTGGTCAATCCACTCTTAAAATGGCAAATGCGTATGATCTGGATGGACAGAAAGTGACTGCGATGCCTTCTAATATTAATCAGGCTGCCAGAGTTACTCCTGTTTACGAAGAGATGCCGGGATGGGATGAAGATATTACGGCTGTTCGTGATTTTGAGGATCTTCCCGTAAATGCAAAGGATTATATAAAACGTATAGAAGATTTTACAGGTGTTGAGCCTGTCATTGTTTCCGTTGGTCCCGATCGTGAAGAGACAATGCTTCTTAAAAATCCTTTTGATGAGTGATATACTTTCAGGTGGCTCAATTGCGAGCCATCAAAAATAATAGAGGTTTATGAATGGCAAGAATTACTGTTGAAGATTGTCTGGAAACCATTGGTGAAAACAAACGCTTTGATCTTGTGCACCTGGCCGTAGATCGGATTCGCCAGCACAGACATGGAGAGCCCTATCTCGTTGAAGGAAAGAACAAAGAAGTGGTTATGACCCTTCGGGAAGTGGCTGCTGCAAAAGTTACCTTTGAGAATATTGCTACTTTGCCCGATGCTGAAGACGAAGTAGAAATAGTTGCTGAAGCGGAAAGCGCTGAAGAAGAAAAAGCTGTTGTTTAAGGCTTTGTGCTGACACGCTGTATCTGATAAAAAATGTAGGCGTAGAAGAATAAAATGCAAAAATGTTATTACGAAGTACTTTCTGTCAGTAAATCTGCGGATGGTACCGTAATTAAAAAGGCCTATCGTAAGCTTGCCATGAAGTATCATCCGGATCGTAATCCCGATGATAAAGAGGCTGAGGCATCTTTTAAAGAGTGTGCTGAGGCCTACGAAGTGCTCAGTGATCTTCAGAAAAGAAAGATCTACGATACCTATGGCCATGAAGGGTTGAAAAGTAGCGGCTATCAGGGCCCCGGAAATTTCGAGGATATGTTTTCAGGCCTTGGAGATCTCTTTGGTGACCTTTTTGGTGGTGGCGGCGGCAGAGGACGTAGCAGGCGTAACGGCCCGCAGCCGGGCAATGATCTTCGGTATGATATTGAGATCAGCTTTATGGAGGCTGTACATGGTATCTCCAAGGAAGTTGCCATTAATAAACGTGATACCTGCTGGACCTGTGAAGGTACCGGTTGTCGTCCCGGGTTTAAACGTGAAACCTGTCCAAGCTGTAATGGCCGCGGGCAGGTGATACGTTCTCAGGGCTTCTTTCAGGTGTCGTCAACATGTCCGCAATGCCATGGAGAGGGTGAAATAGTAACCGAGCCCTGCTCCGATTGTAATGGCAGCGGGCTGGTGGAAAAAAGCAAAAAAGTTTCCCTGAAGATTCCTGCAGGTGTTGATACCGGTGCTCAGATGCGCCTTCGTGGAGAAGGTGAAGGCGGGCGACGCGGTGGTCCAACAGGCGATCTTTATGTGGTGATTCATGTTCAGGAACATGAGTTCTTTAAACGTGAGCAACAGACAATTTACTGTGAATTTCCTGTATCCATGGTTCAGGCTGCCCTTGGGTGTAAAGTCGATGTACCAACAATTCATGGTAAGAAAAAACTGACCATCCCTGCAGGAAGCCAAACGGGTGAACGCTTTACTTTAAAAAAGGAAGGGGTTCCCAGTTTGCGTGGAGGTGGTCGTGGTGATATGCTTGTACTGTTGCAGGTAAAGACTCCAACGAATCTCTGTGATGAACAGAAAAAGGTTTTGGAAGACTTTGATAAATTGTGTCAGGAGCATGGGCAGCATGCAGAGCATGAGGGCTTTTTCTCAAAGCTTTTTCACGAAGTAGTTGGAAAAAAGGATAAGGACTCCAAGTAAAGGAGTTTTGGGATTCTACAATGGCTGATAATCAGGAACAGGGATTGACTCATTTTGATGCTGACGGCAACGCCATAATGGTGGATGTCAGTAAAAAAATAGAGACCGAGCGTGTGGCCACGGCAAGTGGAAGAATTGCTTTGTCTCAGGAGGCCTACGATCGCGTAAAGAGCGGCTCCATGGCCAAGGGCGATGTTTTAGGTATTGCTCGTGTTGCTGGAATTATGGCTGCCAAAAAAGTAGATAGCCTTATTCCCCTCTGCCATCCACTGGCAGTGACCAAAATCAGTATTGAATTTTCATATCATGATGATTCCCGGCAAATTGAAATAGTGGCTATTGTCGGGATTACTGGAAAAACAGGAGTGGAGATGGAAGCACTTACTGCCGTTTCCATTACAGCATTAACCATCTATGATATGTGTAAGGCCATTGATAAAGCAATGGTAATCAGCGATATTTGTTTAGAGAAGAAAACAGGCGGAAAGAGCGGGACATTTATCCGACCCCAATAACGGGTTGTTACGTGCCCCTTTTCATATTGAATATGTGTATGTTTAAAATGAGAGGTCTTTGAATGGAACAAAAAGTACTGGATAGCTTTCAAAAAAAACTTGTGGGAAAGCGGGATGATATCCTGAAGGAAGCAGAAAGGACACTAGCTGAATTGACAGATCACTCTGGGAATATTCCAGATCCTAACGATCGTGCCAGTGCTGAATCAGGTCGTAATTTTGAATTGAGAATCAGACAAAGAGAGCAGAAACTGCTTTCGAAGATTGAAGATGCCCTGCAGAGAATTGATGATGGTGATTTTGGCGAATGTGACAGCTGTGGGGAGCTTATTGGTTTGAAACGGCTTGAAGCAAGACCGGTAACCACTCTTTGTATAGAGTGTAAAACAGCTCAGGAATCCCAGGAAAAGTCCAAAGGGAAATAGTGTAAATGCCAGAATTAAGAAAAGATCCTGTCCTTGGCCGCTGGATTATTATCGCCAGGGAGCGTGGAAAGAGACCTTCTGATTTTGTAATTGTGGAATCACCGGGCACCGGAGGATTTTGTCCTCTCTGTCCAGGGAATGAAAATACCACTCCCAATGAAGTATTGGTATTTGGTCGTGAAAATGATAATCCCAATTCGCCAGGATGGAAGGTTCGGGTTGTACCCAATAAGTACCCGGCACTAGTGATTGAAGGGGATCTTAACCGTGAAGGTGAGGGGCTCTACGATAAGATGAATGGGATTGGTGCCCATGAAGTTATTGTGGAATCTCCTAATCATGATGATATATTTTCTCAGTTGCCTGTTGAGCATATGGTTATGGTTTTCAAGGCTTTTCAGGCGCGAATCAAAGATCTTGAGCATGATGACAGGTTCCGCTATGTGCTGGTTTTTAAGAATTTTGGAAAAGCTGCAGGTGCATCGCTCGAGCATTCACATTCACAGCTTGTAGCACTTCCTGTTTTGCCGAGAAAGATAGAATCGGAACTTTCCGGTGCTTTAACATACTATAATTATAAAGAACGCTGCGTATATTGTGATATCATCAGCCAGGAATTGAAACAGGATGTCCGGGTGGTTTGTAAAAACGATCATTTTATCACCATTACCCCCTTTGCCCCAAGAACGCCTTTCGAGATGTGGATCCTCCCTATTCAGCACTCCTCTGCCTATCATGAGCAGAGCGACGAACAGCTGACAGCTCTGGCTGAGATTTTCTCAGAAAGTCTATGTCGTCTTGATGCATGTATTCCTAATGTTCCTTATAACTTCGTGCTTCATACGCAGCCACTGCGTTCACAGCATATGAGCCATTTTCACTGGCATTTTGAGATTGTGCCTAAACTTACTTCCATTGCCGGTTTTGAATGGGGGTCTGGATTTTACATCAATCCTATGCCTCCCGAAGAAGCCGCCTCCTATTTACGGGAGTCACTGGAACGACTATCTTAGAGGATTCCATGAAAAAAATCTTACTTGTTGATGACGAAGAAGGTATCCAGATGCTCTATCGTGAAGAGCTTGAAGATGAAGGATATGAAGTGATTTCTGCCTATACCGGCGAGGAAGGTATCCAGAAATTTAACGACGAGTCTCCGGATCTTGTTATTCTAGATATCCAGATGCCAGGCATGAATGGCATCGAGACCCTGCGCCAGATGAAAATGGAAAACCCCAAACTTCCTGTTATTCTAAGCTCTGCCTACAACGAGTATAAGCAGGATCTTGGAGCCTGGGCTTCCGATGAATATGTTGTTAAATCATCTAACATAAATGATCTAAAAGAGGCTGTTAAAAAACACCTCTCTTAGGATGAGTATTAAAGCAGCAGAGGGCTTCTGGGTCTGTATCCATTAGCCTTCGGTTTTTTTATCCTTCAGCACTCCCTACCCCATGAAAGATATCCAGAATCAGGAGGATCACCGCCGTATTAACATCAAGAAGGTTGGGGTGAAGACTATTTCCTATCCTGTTACAGTTCTTGACAAGGCACACTCCAAACAGCACACCATCGCCACGGTGAATATGTATGTGAATCTTCCTCATCATTTCAAAGGGACTCATATGAGCCGCTTTGTTGAAATTCTGAATCGCTTTCATGGCGCAATTGATATCGGTAAATTTCATGATATCCTTGAGGAAATGAAGGAAAAATTAGAAGCAGAGGCTGCTCATATTGAAATGTCTTTTGCATATTTTCTTGCAAATAAGAAAGAAAATGCTGAGTCCTTGAAATCCAGTAAGTATGAGTGTTGCATGCATGGATCCCTCGAAGTTGAGGATGATCTTGAATTTCGAATTGAAGTACCGGTGTCCTTGCCGCTTTCTGAAAAAACCGGACAAGGTTTGCCGCGCTCACTTGGTCGTTGGGGGCTGGCTGTGACTGAGGTGAAATTCAGGAATTTTATCTGGATTGAAGATTTGATTACCCTAATTGAAGATGCCATTGATGATGAACGGTCTATGGCACCCATCCAGGGAAAAAACAGTATGTCTGTAGAATCTCTGACCCGAAGAATAGCAAAAAGTCTTGATGAAGAAGATGCTGTTAAAACATTCTCGGTAAAAGTTGAGAATCTGGCTCAGGGCTACTCCACATTTGCTACTATGGACTCTTACTCATAAAAGAGCTGAATAGGTACAGTTCAGTGTTTTGCCAATTATCAGGTACTCGCTGAATACTTACAATTAAAACTACTTTGTCTGAATGAAATAATTATGTCTGAATTACTTTTTGAAATTGGAACTGAAGAGTTGCCAGCCGGGTTTCAAAAACCTGCACTTGCACAGTTGAAAAAGAATTTTATACGCCGGGCAAAGGAATTGAAACTTGCTCATGGTGCTGTTGCAACCCTGGGGACCCCGCGTCGTCTTGCATTGCTGGTTGAAGATCTTGTCGATTCGCAACCCGATTCAAGGGATGAAATTATGGGGCCTTCCGCCCAGGCAGGTTTTGATGGTGATGGCAATGCAACTAAGGCTGCCATGGGCTTTGCCAGGTCTAAGGGTGCAGATGTAACGGATCTTAAAGTTGTTGACACGGATAAGGGGAAATATCTGATGCTGGTGAAGGAAGTTGAGGGTGTTGCTACCTCCGAATTGCTTCCGGCACTTCTTGATGATCTGATGCATGGTTTTTCTTTTGCTAAATCCATGCGCTGGGGAGTTCACACATCCTCTTTTGCCCGACCTATCCAATGGCTTGTTGCTCTCTACAACGGTGATATCATCCCCTTTAGCTATCAAGGCATGGCTGCATCTAATTTGAGTCGTGGCCATCGTTTTATGGCAAACGATGATGTGGTTTTAAAGGATGTCGGCAGCTACAAACAGATTCTTCAGGACGTTTTTGTTCAGGTTGATCAGGATGAACGTCGCAGTTCTGTACTCACTGAAATTACACATGCTGTCTCTGAAACACTCGATGATTCAGTTGCAAGCGTAGCGGTTGATGAGGCACTCGTTGATACCGTCTGCAATCTGGTAGAGAAACCATTTGGCGTCTGCGGGAGTTTTGATGAGAAATTTCTGCAGTTACCCGATGAGGCACTTATTACCTCCATGCGGGAGCATCAGAAATATTTTCCTGTTGTTGATAATGATAACAACCTACTGCCCAATTTTGTCGCTGTAAATAATACAGAGGTTAGGGATATAGCTCTTACCCGTACAGGGCATGAACGTGTTTTACGGGCCCGCCTCGAAGATGCCTTTTTCTTTTTTGCCGGTGATAAAGAAAAGAAACTTGAAGATCGTGTTGACTCGCTTAGTGGAATTATCTTCCAGGCCAAACTTGGCACCATGCTTGAAAAGACAGAACGTAATATCAAACTTGCAGCTCTGCTTGCCGAACAGTTTGCCCCTGATTCCGTTGATGATGCATGCCGTGCAGCACGTTTATGTAAGGCTGATCTTCTCACTGATATGGTCGGTGAATTCCCCTCTCTTCAGGGCAATATGGGGTGTTCCTATGCACTGCAGGATGGTGAATCAAAGGATGTGGCTCTTGCTATTCAAGAACATTATTTCCCCAAACGGGCCGGAGCTGAACTTCCCACATCTCTTTTAGGTGCTTTGGTTGGTCTTTCAGACAGGCTTGATACCCTGAGTGGTTGTTTTGGTATTGGACAGATTCCAACGGGAACCGCTGATCCATTCGGACTTCGCCGGATTGCTCTGGCAATTTTACATATTGTTGAACATTTTGAATTGTCCATCTCTTTGAGTGATATGGTACATAAGGCCCTTTCTCTCTATGGTGATAAGGTGAATGGAAGCGTGGAAACCGTAGAGCAGGTTATTGACTTTCTACGTGGCCGTTTTGTTAATGATCAGCTTGCACTTGGGGCCGATGGGGAAGCATTAGAAGCTGTGACAACGGTTGCCTTTGATGATATCAATGATAGCCTAAAGAAGATTCAAGCGCTAACTGCAATACGTGGTAAAGAAGATTTTGCTGTACTTGCAGCTTCCTATAAACGTATTCGTAATATTATTAAAGAGAATGAATCCACTGATGTTGACAAGACACTGCTCTCCGAGAAAGCTGAGCAGGATCTGGCACAGGTTTTTGGACAGCTTGAGGCCGAAGTGCAGCCTCTACTTGCTGCATGTGATTACGATGGCGCACTCGTGTCAATGCTTGCCCTTAAGGCACCCGTTGATGAGTTTTTTGATAAGGTAATGGTAATGGCTGAAGATGATGCTGTACGTTCAAACAGGCTTAATCTCCTCACTGCAATATCCACTCTCTTCCTGAACGTTGGAGATATCTCGAAGATGCAGGCTGGTTGATCGTACCAGAGTCACAAAAGAATAAAAAAAATGCCCGTCTTTACAAAAGTAAAGACGGGCATTTTTTATTTCTCTGCTTCTGTTTGATGCAGAATAGCCTAATTATTTCTTCTTAGGATGACAAACAGTACATTTAGCCAGGGCTTTATCTTTGGCTTTATGGCAGGTTTTACAATTTGCATGGGCAGCTTCTTTGAAAGTGGTGAGTTTCTTTGGCATTCCTGCTGCCTTGTTATGGCAAGACTCACATTTCTCTATCTTCTGACCTTCAACGTAGTCAACTTTTTTTCCGTCAGCATCTTTGGAATGATGGCAGTCGCCGCAGGTCAGGGTCTCCTGATGCTTAGCGTGAGGGAAAATTGCGGGTTTTGCTTTCTTTGCTTTATCAATGGTGGATTCCAGGGTCATCTCAGCAGGACCTTTGTCAGCATTGGCAAAGCTTGTTCCTGTGAAGCAGAGTCCGAGTACCAGAGCTGCGGCAATCAGTGTGAATTTTTTCATTTTACTTCCTCCTGTTGTAATAATATCTTCAGCATAAAGCTGAATGGCGATTCACTCAAGAGACAATTTATACCTGTTCTGAGGAATTTTGTCAAGAAATGGCCGTTAGTTTGAGCCATAACTGTGCAGGCCAGAGAGGAGAAAGTTTACACCGTAATAAGTGAAAATTACGGAAACAAAACCAAATATCGCAAGCCACGCAATACGCGTTCCACCCCATCCTCTGGTGTAGCGTGCGTGAAGGGTGATTGCATAAACAAACCAGGTGATTAGGGACCATGTCTCTTTGGGATCCCAACTCCAGTAGGTACCCCATGCAGAGTTTGCCCATATGGCTCCGGTGATAATTCCAACGGATAACCAGAGAAAACCGAATACCATCGTTTTATGGGTGATATCATCGATTACCTTCAAAGGAGGAAGGGTGCCGATAATTGTTTCATCGTTGGTAGTTTGTCTGGACTCGCTCATGTTTTTAATGAGATACATAAAGCCAAGTCCTGCGGCAACGGCAAAAGCTGCATAGCCGATAAAGCAGGTAACAACATGGGCAATCAGCCAGTTTGATTGCAGAGCAGGGATAAGAGGACTGATTTCTTTGGTAATTTCAGTGGAAAATGACCCATAGGCCATGGCCAAAAGGGCAAAGGGTACTGCAAAGGCCCCTATGATTCTTGTCTTAAATTTCCATTCGATGATCAAGTAGATGAATATAATCGTCCAGGCAAAAAAGACGACTGACTCATACATATTCGTCAGTGGTGCATGGTCGTATCCAAGGGCGTAGGATTCCTGCCAACGTAGAATAATACCAGCTGTCTGTATTAAAAAGGCTACGACGGTGAATATTGTTGCTGCCGGTCCAAGCTTTTTTGCCTTAAAGATAAAAATTGCGGCATAAAGAATGGTTGAAAACATGTATGTGAATGTTGTGATGCCTAAGAGCTGCGAACTATCCATAGTGGAACTCCAGTGTAGTCGTTTTTGTATATGTTGATTATTTAGTTTTAGTCTCTAGATCTGATGCGAGTGAGGAAAAGATCGCTTCAAAACCGACTTTGTTTTTATTGGCACTTCCACTTATACGAACAGTGGTCTCATCTTCTTCTTTAGTGAGCAGTACCCATATACGCTTATGAGAGAGGAAGAATGCAACAAAAAGCCCCAGAATCATCAAACCACAGCCTATATAAACAACCCATACTCCGGGGTCTTTAGCAATTTGAAGACCGGTTGCATACATCTGCTTTCCGGCAACGGTGTATTTTTTTCCGGTACGTTCGACAGTTACCTGTTCACCAGAATTAATCCAGAATGTAGATGCCGGGCCTTCATCGTCCTGAAACCATACTTTCATACGAGTAATGGTTTGTCCCATGGCTTCGGCATTAATGATACCAATACGGGCCTGATGGCTGCTCAGTTCCTGCTGTTGCTGGAAAGGAAGAGCAACAGTCTGAACGTTGCCGCTTTCCTGGTTGGTGACCGTGAGCAGGAAGTCTTCATAGCCCTGATAACTGGACTGGTAGAAGGTGATTCCCTTATAAGTTAAGGGGTCATTAACTACGATGTCTTTCTCAAGAATCACCTTGTCATTTTCAAGGACTATAAGCTTGGAACGATATGCCTTAGGCATGCCAGAGTCGTAAAATTCAATATCAAAGCGATCGCAGCGAACTGTAAATCCAAGGTCAATGGATTTTCCTGTTCCAGTTTGGAAGAAACGGCTTGTCGCCTGGGTTTCAGGGAGCATAACTGATCCTTTAAACCCGTATAACTCGCCAATGATGGCTCCGATAAAAATAACCAGGATAGAGGCATGAACAATATAGACACCGGTTCTGGTCATTGCACCCTTTTGAGCAAAGAGCAGAAGACCATCATCATGCTTGCGCTGTGCTGCCTGCCATCCATTTGAGGCCAGGCTGTTGCTAATATCAGTAGCCAGACTTTCTTCAGTTTTGTTTGATTGCCAGCTGGAAGATAAACGCATTTTCCGAATGCGTTTGGGATCCGTTGCAAGATTGTCTGCCTTTATCTGCTTCCACACTCCGGGGAAGCGGTCAATGGAGCAGACAATAAGATTGATGGCAAGCAGGCTGAGGAGCCCGAGGAACCACCATGAGTTATACATATCAGGGATTGAGAGAACCTGAAAAATCCTGGCAGTGGTTTCACTGTAGTTTTGTATATACCATTCTATACTTTCTTTCTGAGGAATGACAGTTCCAATAATGGAAGTAACAGCCAGCAGGAATAGAGTGAAAAGTGCTAGTTTAACAGAGGAAAAAAAGCTGAAGAGAGGATTCTTTTTGTTCATTTTATCCTTAGTAGTAATTGTTAGATGGTTTTCTTTATCAGAATATTACTGAAAAAGCAAGAAATTTGTCAGGTTCTTTTGCTGACGGCAATTTCCTGTACCACGTTGTGACCTGTTGTGTGCTCTGAATATATAATCGTTTAGAGTAAAATTGTCTGGATTTAAATGCATTGATACAAGTCAAAAATACTCAAATAGGCCAAAAAGGCTTGACGCCTAAAGAAAATACAAGGCTGTGAGAGCGCTGTCAATAACGGTTTTATACGATTTTACAGACTCTTTCCTTCAAGTGAAGAACAGGTTCAGGCTTCTCTGGAAAAGTCCTTGCCATTCTTGTTGAAAACAGTTATAAAAAGCAGTTTCTCATTTGTCGAAGAAAATTGAAAGAATTTTTTTATGATTTCCAAAAGTTGTTATACTTCTGGAATCAAACTATATAGGAGATTGTCATGGCTAAAGTCTGTCAGATATGTGGTAAAGGGCCCGCCACTGGAAATAATGTTTCTCACGCACATAACAAAACCAGACGTCGTTGGTTACCGAACTTAAAAAGAGTTCGTATGCTGACTTCTAATGGAAGTGCTGTAAGAGCTCGCGTTTGTACTCGTTGTATTCGTTCAGGGGCTGTTGTAAAACCTGCCTGAGTCGAATTTTTGTAGTGTGAAGCAATTGAATTTGTAAGGGTGATAAGGATCTGGTCCTAGTCACCCTTTTTTTTGTTTTTAAGGAGTTGGTAATGAGTGAAGATATTAAATACCTCTCTCTTCAAGAGGCAGTGCAACTGGTTGGAGCAATCCAGGAAGAAGAGGATATCCATCATCAGGATAGGCATATTCTAACAGTATACAATAAAGAAAATCGTGAATTATGCTGGTTTGATTTTGAAGACCTGGAAAAAGCGGTTGGAGATGTTCCTAAGGATCAGAAGAAAGAAATGATCGAGGATTATGTTTTAAAACATATTCCGGATTGGGCAATTGATATCTGAGTTCTGCTTTTTAAGTTAGGATTCCCTTTGGCATAGGGGGGACCAGCTGTCCTCCTAGTGTCATTCCGCCATCCATTTTCAGTATAGTCCCTGTTATATAACGCGCATCTCTTATGAGAAAAAGAGCTGCATCTGCGACTTCTTCCGGAGTGCCAGTTCGTTCAAGCAGGCACTGGCTGTGAACAGCCTCCTTTTCCTCTGTACTGAGCTCTCCCCATCCTCTGGTTTCTTCCCCATGTCGGTGACGAATGAGTCCAAGCATTAACTCATTTACTCGAACGGTTGGTGCTGCTTCCCGGGCCCAGGTTTCAGTAAACGAGGAGATGGCTCGGTTTGCTGCGCTGTAGGCATCGTTGAAAAAAGGTGCTGCGGCACCGCTGCGGCCACCAATACCTGCAATTGATGAAATATTAACAACTGCAGCTTCGCCACTTTCCAGTAACAGTGGCAGGCAATGATGGAAGAGAAGCCATTTTGCTTTTAAGGTGGTGCTGATTTCAAGATCCCATTGCTCTGTATTGTGAGGATGGTCATAACTGCCGTGGACCACAGGCATGCCACCCCGTTCAATATTGTTCACCAGAATATGGAGGCTGCCAAAATCGTTTTGTATCTTTGCGGCCAGTTTCAGTACAGCATCATTAGATCTGAGATCAACGGGCAGGGAAAGAAATGAAAAACCGGCACTACTAAATTCCTCCTCCATTGCAGTGATGGATTCCGGCCAGTCAAAGGTAGGAAGAATAAGCTGAACCCCTTCTGAACCGAGTCTTCTCGCAATTGCTCTACCAATAGATCTTGATGCCCCTGGAATAAGAGCGATTTTCCCCGAAAGTTTCATTGTATTTCTCTGCTTTCCCGTTGGATTTTTTTTAGCCGTATTGAAAATGGATCATCTTTGATTTTAGAAACTGCACATATCTTAATACAGTTTTTTGAGTGGGGGGTGATAAGTGTAACCTTACCAGGGCTGTTTTTTTCAAGAAATCCCTCTATTGCACCCTGATTCATCCAGTCTCTGTAGTTGTGGTAGTGGTTGAGGCCTGCTGCTCTTTCGATGATTGGGATAAGAATGTTCCCAACGATAAAGGAGGTAGGCGAGGCAGAAGGTTTTGCGTAATCGGCAATAATAATATGACCACTATGTTTTACCAGTCTGCAGGCTTCCTTGAAGATTGCCCTATGCTGAACGCCCGTTTTTTCATGAAGGGCAAAACTTACAATAACAGCATCGTACTCATTATCCGGTAAAGGCAGGTTGGTGGCATCTGTTTCAAGATAATGAATTGCTGCAGGACTTTTATTACGTGCCTGTGCAAGCATTGCAGGAGACAGGTCAACTCCTGTCAGCAGCAGTTTGTCATTGGCCAGTAGTCGCAACTGTTCACCGGTTCCGCAACAGATGTCGATTATATTTTCTGCCTCACAGTGGTTGATGAAGGTACGAATAGTATTGCGAATAGAACGCAACCCACGGGAAAGGAGAAGGTCATAGATTGAAGCACTGTTTTTATATTCGTCTTTACCCTGCATTATGTTCTTCGTTTGGAAGACTTTTTCAATTTTGTTTCTTGCTATTGTGAATGAATGTAGCATATTCTTATAGGTTCTTCCATATTTCACAGTGAGTGGAGTGGTTGCCTTAAAAAAAAATGACCGAAACAGGAGATAGGATGTTTCTGTATAAAAAAATTGTAATAGTTGTATGTGCGTACATTTTGTCTTTCCCGACCTTTTTATTGCCATCTGCACTGGCAGATTGTTTTTCTACGGCATGGCCCCATGAGAAAAGTGATCTGCAACCGGATCCTTCACTTATTTTCGGACGCCTTGATAATGGATTCCGTTATATATTAAAACAAAATGGTGAACCCAGGGATCGGGTTGCAATGTCACTGAATATTCAAGCTGGCTCTTTAAATGAAAATGCGGATCAACGAGGGATTGCCCACTTTCTGGAGCATATGCTTTTTAACGGTTCCACCAATTTCCCTCCCGGAAAACTGATCGAATATTTTCAGTCCATTGGTATGAGTTTTGGCGGAGATACGAACGCGCACACCGGGTATGATGAGACTGTTTACGATATTATTCTCCCTAAGGGGACTCCCGATGAAGTGAGTAAGGGGCTGCTTGTCTTTTCCGATTATGCTCGTGGTGCTCTATTGCTGCAATCGGAGATCGATCGTGAACGTGGAGTGATTCTGGCTGAAAAACGCAGTAGGGATTCTGCGGGGTATCGTGCCCATGTGAAAGAGACAGAATTTTCCATGAAAGGTACCATGCTTCCCGAGCGAATGCCCATTGGAACTCTTAAAACCATAAACAGTGCAGATCACGCTCTGATGAAGGATTATTATGACGCGTGGTATCGCCCGAAGAATATGGTTCTGGTCATGGTGGGTGACTTTGATCCTATGCAGATTGAGTCTCTGGTGAAAAAACAATTTGCAGCTCTCACTGCAGCGGGTGATCGACCAGCATGTCCTGATATCGGTCATTTGCAGCATGACGAGCTGGAATTTTTCTACCACCATGAGCCTGAAATGGGGGGCACTGAAACAAGTATTGGCAGTCTGTGGAATGTGGAGGCAGAGGATGACTCCTTGGCTCTTGAGGTGCGGGAACTGACGGACTATGTGGCAAGCCGGATTGTACAGCATCGACTCGACGAACTGGCAAGAAAAAGTGATACACCCTTTACCTCGGCAACTGTTTACTCGGGGACGTTTCTGGACCGGATCAGCTACGCAGAAATTGGTACAAAAAGTGATGCGGATAAGTGGGAGAAAGCCCTTGTTGTTATTGAAAACACTTTGCGTCAGGCACTGGAATTTGGCTTTAGTGAGTCTGAATTACAGCGTGTCAAAGATGAGTTACTGGCAGATATTGATTCTGCCGTGCTCACTGTTAAGAGTAGAAATTCAAGACAGCTGACCTCCTCTATTATCCGTGGCATCAATAATAATCGGGTAATACAGTCACCGGAGCAGGAAAAGGCGTTGATTGCTCCCGTTATTCAAGCAATGGCACTTGCAGATGTGAAAAAAAGTTTTCGCACTACCTGGTCTAATCCTAATCGTCTGGTGAAGGTTAATGGCAATGCTGTAATACCCGGCAAGGAGCCACTTACAGTTATTGAATCATCTTTTATGGCAGCTGCTGAGAAGCCTGTTTCTGCCTATGCTGTAGAGAGTCAGAAGGATTTTCCCTATCTTCAGCTTACCGCGAAAACAGATGTGGAGGATCGGGAACAGTTTCCAGATATCGATGCTAAACGAATTACTTTCTCAAATGGTGTGGTGCTGAATTTAAAACAGACCACATTTCAGGAAAATGAAATTCAGGTTTCGGTTAATTTTGGCCGTGGTGCCTCAAGTGAACCGGTTCCTGCCCTGTCAATGCTCACAAATTCAGTGATAAATCAATCCGGTACTGCAACTCTTAGTAAAAGTGCTCTTGATAGGATTCTGTCGGGATCCAGTGTTGACGTTGGATTTCGTGTTGCTCCGGCGGCTTTCAACTGGCAGGGTAAAGCTTTGAACAAGGATACTGAATTACTCTTTCAGGTGTTGCAAAGTTTACTAGCAGACCCCGGGGTGGATAGTGATGCCTTTCAGGTAAGTATGGATAAATTCAGACAATTTTATAAAGGGGCTGCAACTGAAGTGCAAGGGGTTATGGGTATACAGGGAGAATCCTTTCTAGCCGGGGGCAGTGATCGCTTTGGGCTTCCACCCTGGAAAGAGTTTTCACAGCTGACAATTAAACAGATTGAAGAGTGGTATTTGCCTGCTGCTCAAAAGAGTGAACTGGAAATTTCCCTTGTGGGTGATTTTGATGAAAAAGAGATTATCCGTCTGGCTGAAAACTATTTTTCAGTTCTACCAGAGCGGACTCATGCAGCTGAAATGGAGGAGGTGTTAATTTCTTTTCCACAGGCAGAGACCTTAGCCTTAAGTGTTCCCTCTTCAATTGACAAAGGAATGCTTGTCATCGCCTGGAAAACTGATGATTTTTGGGATATTCAACAGACCAGAGGCCTGCATCTGCTATCAGAAATATTTTCTGATAAAATCAGACGGGTGATTCGTGAAAAGCTCGGAGCATCCTACTCTCCTCAGGTGTATAATAGGTCCAGTCATGTCTATAAACATTACGGGGTAATGCGAGCCGTTCTTATTGTTGATCCCACTCAGATGGAGATGTTGAAGAAAGAGGTTTTAACTATTGCCCAAGAAATATGGCAGGGCAATATAAGTGATGAGGAGCTTGAGCGAGCGAAGGGACCAATGCTTACTTCCTTAAAAGATATGGTTCGGACGAATGGGTACTGGTTGAAATCTGTTCTTGCTCTTTCAGCAAGAAACCCTCAGCAATTGCAGTGGCCAGGAACCATTCTTTCCGGCTTTAAAGGATTTTCTCTTGAAGACGTGAAGTCATTGGGAACTCAATATTTAGCTCCTGAAAAGAGTGCTGTTATCGCGATTCTTCCCGAGAAGAAAAAGCAGGAAAAGTAACTTTTGAATTTAAAGATAGAGTTATTTTAGATTCTAGGTAGCATTCTTAATACTGGTAAATTAGTCATCCGATCTATTGTTATCTGAATTGGTATATTATATCATGGTGTAAGTCAAAGACATTAACTGACACAATAACAGTGCAGGAGGCTGCAATGAAAAATAATGTTTTCACTGGAGTATTAACTGGGCTAATTGCTTTTTTTATAACAGGAATTGCAGGTGCTACTGTCATTGAAACGCATACCGATTTTACATCCTGGCAAGCAGCAACGGGTGCCTATCAGGCTGAGGATTTCACTGATATGGATCTTTTGCCAGGCTTGAGTTTTGATTCTACTTCCGGTGGTGCAATAACATTGGATGGGTATTTTTATGATAGCCCAACTTCTTTAAATGGTGGTACCACCTGGTATTTCACCGAAACTATGTTTTCCTTTGGCGGTGACTGGGATCTGAGTGGACCGAGAGGATCTGGAATGGGGTTGGTGTTAACCATGTTTGACGGCAGTAGTAGTTTTGTAGCTCCTGAAATATCTCGTACTACTGACAACTTCTGGGGTTTTACATCCGATACAGGTTTTACGTCACTTACTGTGAGTGCTGGTTCCCAGCTGGGAGCGTCTGAAACGTACCATTTTGATAATATGGTGTATGGTGCTTCACCAGTACCGGAACCTGCAAGCATCCTTCTTTTTGGAACTGGCCTGGTTGGCCTTGCCATTGGAGCGAGAAGAAAGAAGAAATAGTTCTGTTTGTTTCTACTATCATATTAAAAAGCTGAAGCCATGTTCGTGGCTTCAGCTTTTTTTTGGTTCTTTGCAAAGTCAGTTTAACAACACTAATAGAAAGAGTACTCTTTCAGAATATAATTCCCTGCAGATACTCTTTGTTGGGGAAATCCTTTCCAGCAATGATCTGACGGGTTGGAATATGGTAAATCATGAAACCGTTTTCAGTTAGTCCAATGACATATTGACGAGATTTTCCGTCTGCCTTGATCGCTCCCCACGATTTTTCACTTTTTGCCACAATTAATCCGATTAAGACTGAGCCTTTAACATTGTATCGTTTTGCCACTGCAATATTGGCCATATTGGACATCAACATTTGTAATGTTGATTCGTAGGCGATTGGAAGATCTTCCAGTTGGCCTATATCTGGTACCTGCTGCGTAATAAAATATTCTGCCCAGTCGATCACATCTTTAAACCATTTCTCTGTGATAAACATATAGCGTTTATCGCCAACAACTATGGTTTTTAAAGTCGGAAATCTTTTTTGCAATTGTTTTCTGATAAAATTTCCATAGAGGAGTTTAGCCTTGCCATCAACGGCTATAATCTCCGGGGATGGTGGGACTTTTTTCAAGAACAGAACATCAGCAGCATTAGATTCGGTATAGCCAGAGAAGATGATAAGGGCAAAGAGGCTGATACAGATTTTTTGTATTGTGAAGGAATATTTCAAAATAAAAATACCTCCTGTATAAATTCTTTGTTCGGATAGTTTTTCAATTCTATTATCTGACCATTTTGCGGTTCAATAACAAGCAAACCATATTCTGTGACGGCAAAGACCAGGGCATGCATTACAGGTGGAAGCCCGGCCCATTCATATTTTGCATCCACCCGCATCCATCCTATGGCACCACGTGTGTCGTAATATCCTGTCTTCCAGATTCTTACGGTGGCAAGTGCGTTTAAAAATGAACTGAAATTTTCACAATCCCATACTTCTGCTTTGCCATGTACGTTAAGTTCTTTCAGCATGGTGTCGTAGACAGCCAGAAGTTCTTTTAGCCATTGGTGACGGGGGAGTATGAACTGTTTGATTCTTTTATCCCAATATAAGTTCTTAAATTCCTTGCTATGGTGTTGCAAAGTTTTTTCTATCTGTTCAGCAGTTATGTATTGAGGGGAACCATTTTTATCCATCGCAGGGAGGAACTCTGATGGCATGGATATTTTAAAGGAGTTGCCTTCCGAAGCTTCAGTGACAGGGACGGCTAATAAGGTCGGTATGAATAAGAGAAGTATGAATAAAGGCTTAAGGTTAGCAGGCTGAAGTAGTCTCATTTTACCCCTCTTGAATCGGAAATTGGTGCGATTGACGTCTCTGACATGGCTTCCCTGTTCAGCGTTAAAGGATGTTTGGATATCTTTTTTTATATCACTGTGGCTACGTTATTACAATCAGCTTTCCGTAGAGGAGAACACGATATAGTAAAGAAAAAGTAATGTCGGGGAAAATGTGAGTATTCTTAAGCCAGGTAGTTCCACATTTTTACCAAGAATAAAAAAGCCCCCCTTCCTTTTATTAAGGAAGCTTTTGGAAATGGCTAATGCCGCCAACATTGGTAGTTCGACTTATAGTTTGTTGCACATGAATTGATATTTGACCGGCATAATTATACATGGTATTTTAACCACAATTTCATTTCACTCAAATTGAATTATGGATAGAGTCTGTTATCGTGTCGTGGTAACTCCTTAACGTCTGAATTGCGGTTTTACCGTGAAAAACCTGATTAAATGACTTGACAGTGGGTCTACTAAAGTGACCGCCAAAACATGTGCTGGAATCCTCCCAAAAGTGCGGAAAATTGAAGATGAATTCTGGGAAACTGATATAAAAATGGATGAGTAAGATTAGTTCGCTTTGCATCAATTTATATGCGTTGAACTGTTTGCTGTTTCCAGGGAAACCATGAAAGCTTTTTTCAAAATTCTCCTTATCCTTCAACTCCTACTGGTATTTCCATGTTCCGTATACGGACTGCGTCTATATACACATGAAGAATATAATGCAGCCAGGGAACGTGCAGTACAAACTGCCAGGAGCGGAGATCTTAAAAGTGCAATAATCAGCCTTGAACGCCTCCTCAAGCTGGAGCCGGATAACTATGGCGCCTTCAATGATTATATCACTATCCTGATCTGGGATGAACAGTATCAGGCAGCCCTGCAGGAGTCACGCTTTCTGAATATAAAAGAAACTCCCGAATATGTTCTACGTGCCCTGATAAATGCAGCAGAAAAAGTGCATGAAGTCCAGACCCTGAACAGGCTTATACAGGTATACATCAATAAATACCCCGTTATCCCAACAGATACACCACCAATTATCTCTGGTAAAAGCTTCCTTGAAATAGCTGCGATTACTGAAAGTATCGGGATGAATCAAACCTCTCTAAGCATTCTTAAAGTGCTGCACACCAAGTATCCCGAGAACCAGACTATACTGGTGGACTATATTGATGCCCTGGTTAGAAACAATCAACCCCGCAAAGCTCTGGCCTTACGCCCCCTGGTCAAAGTTGAAAAGGCACCTGAGTTTGGGCTTGATGCACTTATCAAGAGCAGTAAACAGCTGGAAGAAAAAGCCACTCAAGCCACCAGCAAGCCACCCTTCAAAACGGAAGCATCGCTTAAAGCTGTCACCAGCAACAAAACATCAATTCATATCAAACCAGTACTAATCAAACATATTCGTAAAGCACCAGTCAAACCTTCTCAAGAGGAAATAATTACAGAAGCTCGCCACTATTTGAAAGCCCATGAATTTGATAAAGCCCAAAAGTTACTCTACCCCCTGTATATAAAAGGAAATAGAAATGATTCTTTGCTGAGCAGTGCCGCCCTCTATTTTACTATCAAAAAAGATTATCCAAGAGCTGCATTTATATACCTGCAATTATATGAATCCAACCCGAAGAACAGAGATGCTAAACGATACATGATCCTGAATCTCTTTTATGCAGGTGCTCCTTTTAAAGCCATGGAGTGGCTGAAAACTGACCCGACTCTGCTCAGTCAGGCAGAGACGGATAAAATTTTTACCGATATAAAAGCATTCAAATTACGCTGGTCAGGCTATACATTGGCTGAGAAAGAAAAACAGGCTGATCTGGTCGACGAGATTCTCCAACAGTTACAAGAAGCAATCAGTGTGCGTGAGCCAAAAGGATATGACTACAACCTTAACCGTCTGCAAATGGACTATATTGCCGCACTTCATCAGCGTGGCCTCACGCAGGAAGTGCTTGACCAGTATGCATTATTATACTCAGAAAGTTACACTTTCCCGGATTATGTCCTGGCCGATATTGCAGGAGCCTACCTCGACAGGCAGCAACCCGACGAAGCCAGGAAGTTGTATCTCGATCTGCTCAAACGGGATCCCCATAGCTTTGCTCTCCATGAAGGACTTTTCTGGGC
>Ga0307929_1000986_pt1 | contig 24256 bp, 21 predicted proteins | sample AceLakmetage1330_FD_203160 | JGI IMG/M metagenome (GOLD analysis project Ga0307929, IMG submission 203160) | Saline water microbial communities from Ace Lake, Antarctica - #1330 | ecosystem: Environmental > Aquatic > Non-marine Saline and Alkaline > Saline | place: Antarctica: Ace Lake...
CCATGATTAATCTGGGTTCCAAATGCGGACTCACTGACATTAACGAGGTGGTGCAACTGGACAATCTTTGCACCCGCCTGGGCATGGACTCCACCTCTGCGGCCACCACCATCGCCTTTGCCATGGATCTGTTTAATCGAGGAATTCTGACAATGGAAGATACGGACGGCCTGGATCTCTCCTGGGGCAATGCCCGTTCCATGGAAACCATCATCCGTCAAATGGCCCAAAACCAGGGCATACTTGGCACCCTGCTCTCCCAGGGGGTCATGCGGGCAGCCCAAATCATCGGCAGGGGATCAGAAAAATTTGCTGCCCATGTCAAGGGGCTGGAACTCACCGCCTACAACCCCGGTGCCATCATGGGATCAGCCCTGGGATATGCCATTTCCAGCCGGGGGGGAGATTACAATAATGTGTATGCATCCCTGGAATATGGATGGTCTCCGGAAAAAGCGTTGGCGGAATTTGGCACGGTTGATGCCGTAGATATCACCCGGCCCGGGGGGAAAGGTGCCTTGGTGAAACGGGCTGTGCTGGTGAATATCATGGTGGATTGTCTGGGGCTTTGCAAGGTGCCGGTGCTCTCCTTGCTTGGGACGTTTAATCTGGAATATGAAGCCAGTCTGGTGTCAGGTCTCATGGGTAAAACCATCACACCAGAGAGTCTTTTCACTGCTGCTGCCCGGGTGGCGGCACTGGAACGAAAATTTAATCTGTCCCATGCCCCGGACAAATCAGAAGACACCCTGCCAGATATGTTTTTCAACACCGAAAAAAGTATCCTGTCCAGGGAAGCCGTGGCAGGAATGGTGCAGGACTTTTACAGGGCCATGGGCTGGGACACCAAAGGCGTTCCCCCGGATGACCCTGAAGATACCCCTGGTACTTGTCCAGCATCATAAGGCATCATTTTTTTAAAAAAGAACATAAGTCTTCGATTAAAATCGTGCTGTGCAAATGTTTCGGTAAAATTGAATATGTCTTTTAAACAAATGCTGCCATAAGTACCCACACATATGTTTTTCGGTATTCTACAGCCATATATCATTGATATTTATAGATTTTATTTTGAGGAACATATGCCCGGGTACTTAGGGGACAAAAACCCAAAGATTGAGGCCAATTTTGAAGTTACGATTTAAGCCTATAATTGGGTTTTTCAAACATTTCAACCTGCTCCAGGCCCAGATCCTGTTTTCGAATGATCCGGGATTTTTTCCGGGCCATGTCAACATCTTCCATGGGGATTTTTTTTTGGTTATACCACTTGTCAGGATCTTCCAGAAATAGAATCAGCACCTGCACTGCATCCACAGCAGTGCCACAGGAATGGATTAGATGGGGGGCAAATGCGGGTCCGTATCCCTTTTCTGCAATTTTAATGGTCTGTTTTCGGGCATCTTCCCAGAGATTATCCGGGTCCAGCAACACAATAGGAGCCAGGGGATTTTCGTGGAGCTTCATGGAGGTAATGGAGATGGCCAACTCCTCGGCCGTGCCATACCCGCCGGTATTGATGATGGGCAGGTTGCTCAACTTCTGGATATGATCCTGGCGGGGCAGACGAAGCCCCTCTTTATACTTCATCAGCCCGTCACAGGTGGTGAGGGATGCCTGATTTTCGCCCTCCAGATCAATGGCCACCCCCACGCTCATAATATTGTGTTGACGGGCCAGATCATTGGCCTCCTTCATCAGACCCGGTCCTCCGCCATGGACAATGCCCATCTCATCCCCCAGCCGGGCCGCCAGGCGATTCAACAGATCAATGGTCAACTGATTGTCTGCGGCTTCACTGTGGGAGCCATAAAAGGCAAACCAGTAGCGCACCCGGTCAAATCGCTCTCTGTCATCGGGCTCCATAAAACACCCATGGTAAAAAGTGTAGAGCTTATCAATGTCGGGATCATAGCGTAAAAATTCGCAGTCCGAGTGATCCATGTGGGTGAGCTTGATCATTTTTTTGACATAATCATCTTCAAAGGCAGGGGTTCCGGCACTGATGAGAAAGGTTCGCAGACCACTTCGCTTCAGAGCATCCAGCACTTCCGGGGTGGGGAATGTTCTGCCAATGAAGACTCGACTGTTGATGCCCCCCAGCACAGAAAGTTTTTGCAGGGTATTGGTGAACTCCCCATTTTCATCCACTGGGAACACGGGCTGGGACTTTCTCTGGGTACTCTGCACCACACAGCTTTTAATCATCTCCAGTTGGGCCTCTCCATGGGGGTTCAAAGCCCGGGGAATTGGTACAAAGTTACCCTTGTTTAAAATCATTCCCAGGGAATCGGGTTGAATGGTCTGCAATAGATTACTCACCTCGGCATTGGTGAGCAGATCGCACAGGCGATACCCGTTTTTCACCTTGCTTTTTTCCAGAGGAACGGTGAGGGGATTCTGGGTGCGGAAAAAGCGAATTTTTATTCTGGTGGTATTTAAACGCATGTCGGTGTCACCATAATTGTACAGCTCCACCTGGCGATCCCGGAAGGTTCTAAAAGGATCCAGCACCATGGCCGACAAATGACGCACCCCCCCTTGTTCCGGCTCCACCACGGGATCAATCACCGCATAAATATCCCCCAATGAGATTTTAATGGCCCCCACAAACAGCTCTCCTGGGTGCAGCAGGGCCGTCTTGAGATTCAGGGGGATTCTGGATCGAATGCGGTTCAGGGCAATGCGGCCTTTTTTAATGACGGCATTGATGCTTGACGCATTCATGGCATGGGGTTCAAACCGATACTGATAGGGTTCCAGGGCCACAGAGATATAATCACAGGCCTTGCCGGTGAGGGGATCAATCTCTTGGTGGATCTCAAACCCATCATAGTATCCCTTGCGGATTTTCCGGCCCACAAACAGGCGTTTGTGCAAATAATGACGCACATCCTGGATTCTCAAATCCGGATCCATGATTACCAGGCGACCGATTTCATCTCCCTTGTGAAACTGATCCAGCACATTACCAAGCAAGGGGTTGAGGTTGTGGATACATCCGTCCAGAAAAACATCCTGACCGTCCACCACCGGAAGAGTCTCCGGGGTTTGTGGCACCGTATCAAGTCCAATCTGGGCATTGCCACTTCTGCCGGTGAAGCAGAAGGGTTTTTTCTCATTAACAGAGTTGCGGATATAATCGGACACAGAAGGAAAATGGAACACGGCTTGGCGGCTTTCTTCCTTGTCTATCCGGGGTTCAATGGTGAATATGTGCCCATCCGGGCTTATGATCTGGGGAATTTCCATGGGTTTTGTCTTTCTCTTAAAGGATGCCGAGATTAGTTTAAAAAATTTAATTCTCTGTAAGCGATCCTGATTGCATTTTGAAATTTTTTATAAGAAGAAACGTTTCCTAATGCGTTCAAGTCAATTTTCTGTCCTATCTGCGAATACAATTCATCAATTTTTAATTTATGACGACGACGTTTTGTTAATTCCTGGCGGGCTATTCGAATGGCAGTTTTTATTGCTTCTTTGGGATCTTTATAATCTTCCACATTCCTATGAATACCAAGTTCTCTATCACCCTTATCTGTTCCTATTTCATCCTTAAGTAATGCAGTATCCGCCAACATCCAGGCCTCAGTCATTTGTATCGGCACAATGGCTACAAGATTATTACAATAGGCTTCACCAGATAAGCGACTACACTCTTGAAATACGGGATTAATTTTACGCTCAAAAACAATTTTATCACTTCTGTTGTCTGCATCAACATGAATGCAAAGAATCGTTACGCCAATTTTTCTGGCTTGCTGAGCACACTGTTTAATAGCATCAATAAATTTGCTTTTTGTTTCCTTTTTAATGTGCTGAACAGGTAAAATTTCCATCTGTCCTCTACACTCAAAGGCCACATCCTCGAAAGAACGTTGAATTATGTTTTCCAAAAATCTTGTGTCCGTTGTGCCTTCGGTTACATACCCTATGATAACTTGATTTTTCATGATGTAATAGCTTCAATAAAATTATCTGTGTCAGCTATTTCCAAATATTTAATAACCTGGGAAAGCGTCAGCTTCCTTTCTTCCTCAGGTATTTTAAAGAGTGGTGGTTGGTTCATTTTATCTTTTTCTTTGATGACAAGGCTCATATTGGTTATTTTAATTTTAGTTCTCTTTCCATCTATATCCGCTATTAAAGTAGTCAGATTTGATAACCAGATATTCACGTTATCATCTTTTTCCCATTTTAATAATTGACCAACTAAAACAGGAGAATGGGTGTTGATGACAACTTGCCGAAGCGGTGCGTCATTCTCTGTGAAATCAACACATAACTCTTCCAAAAGAGTTATCATGGTTTCCATTCGAAATGGATGTATGCCGTTTTCAGGCTCTTCAAAACAGAGTAATCCGGTGTGCTTTTCATCATATTCCAAAATACAAAGCGCCAGTAAGCGCAATGTACCTTCTGAAAGCACTCTTGATGAAAATTCCTTACCATCTTCCCCTCTGATTTTAATAATAAATTGTCTATTCGCGGTATCATCATACACTTGAACGTCTGTGTAGTTTGGTAAAAAACTATTCAATTTTCGTGAAATTTCTTTTAAAATATAAGGATCTGCCATCTTAATTCTAAACAAGGCTGCAGGCAGATTTTTCCCCCCTTGGGTAATGACGTCTCTCATTCCAATATCTTTTTTAGTTGGTTCTCTCAATTCCTCTGGGTTTAGTTGTAAAAATTTCCAATTTTTCATCTCTTCCTTAGCTGCAAACGCATGGGGGAAATCAATGGAATTAATACTACCCAGAACTGTCTGATTGACTGCATTTGCGGGGGTTGTCTTCCCACCATGCTTTCCATCTTGACGAATTTTAATAGTGATAATACCGGCTTGTTCAATGGTTTGAATAAAGGGCTTTGCAGAACCACCTGCTTTTTGTGTTTTCCAATAAGAATTGGCTTCTTTTGGCAGCTTTTTAATAAAACCGTCTTCTAAACCTTTAATTTTTTCCAAACTCTCATGTTTGACGACCAAATCATCAACGCCGATTTTATTATTTTTTCTTGCAATAACAAGTTGATAACGCAATCGGGTATTATTCAGTTCAACTTCTCCTCCCCAATTGTCTTTTACATTCCGATTTACCAGCATTTCAACTTCAAAGGCCATTTCCATGGCATGCCTATTATCATCATATTGAGTGAACAGCTCAATGGGATCTCCACGTTGCCCACTGAAAGCTGTTTTCAGATCCTTTTCAGATAAATGAGAAAGTAGTTTCAACGCGTCAAACAAATTACTTTTCCCAGATGCATTTGCACCTGCCACAATGGTGAAAGGTGCAAATGTTATTGTAAAATTTTGAAAAGATTTAAAACCGTTAATCTTTATCTTGGTTATCATTTTAACCCCAATGAGGTATGGTTGTAATGGTAGTATCCGATCCCTGTAAAAATGTCCATAAATGGGCATCCTCCATATGATCCTAAAAATGCTTTACAGTCTTTTGGGAAAAAATTCCTGCAAATGGGGCCTTGCTCTAAAAAAGTGTAAACTACTTTTGAAGGATCTTTATAAATGCAGCAATATATTTATCAGAACCTGAGATTTTTCCGCAAGATCTTTTCAAGAAATCATGGCTGGGAGCTCCAGTATCGGTAGGTCGGCCAGGCTTATTCTCTGGGAATTTCCATGGGTATTTTTTTTTTAGTAGTTATGAGTCTAACATCCCTCTATTCGCTTATTCTTTTATAACTTATTGAATTTATTAATACCAAAAAATTGAACATTGAAAATGTTAAGATTTTATTTTATATTAATTACAGGCTGTTATAAAAACAAACAGAACGTGGATAACATGTTGACGATTGCTAACTTTCTACATGAAACGTAGATGAATCACATAAAATTGTCAACTACTGGAAAATTCTGCGGACAAAAAAATCCATATTCAGATCCAGATATAGTCATATTAGCGCGATCATTTTTTTCCATTCAGATCTGCGTGCAAGGATACCCTCATCAACGAAACGACTGTCCATTCCATATTTTAGACTTGATAACATTTTGATCTTATTGGCAACATCCAGATTGAACGGGGTATTATTTATGGCTGTTTTGATACTGAAAGGCGCTGCTGCATTGTCTTGTTGCTGCATCCAGACATAGGCATGCCAGTTGGGTAATGCAATGATATCCTGATGTCCAAAAACAGGTTCAAATGAGGATGCCAGGGCGTTGGCGTCTTCCTGCCCCAGACGAAAGGTTATTGTCTGCCCCACATTGCCCAGCAAGGCAGACAGCAGGTTATCCATGGAATTGATACTCTATCCCCAAAAAACACCAATAACCCAAGCCTGACACCACTATGCCCTTGTTTAAAAAGGATAAGTCTACAAGTGTTGACCTAAAATTCAACCTATAATTATAATGCTTTAGGCGTGAAAAAGAAGCCGTTATATATTAATAACCTGCATCCATGGCAGGTCATACGTTTTTCCGCCAGCCAACATAAACGGACTTTTACCAACATTTTTGGCACCTGACATAAAAGGTACAAAATTTCTGATATTTGCCATTGCCTTAAAAAGAAGTTGAGTGTGTGCCTTGTCCCTGAAACTTTCAACCTGCTTTAATTTGCGTTTAACGATTTTCAAAAAATTATCCACGATTGATGTTGTGATGGTAATTCCGCTTCTCTGCTTATGAGAAGTGTAGTGAACAGCATTTTCACGAAGATCATCAATACGTTTTTTTACCAAAGGATGCTGAAAAGCCTTATCATCTAAGGATTTTAGCTGTGCCTTTAGACCCCTGCATGTGTAGCAGTCTCCAGAATTTTTTTAATTTTTCTGTATAATTCATTGACCTGTTTCCAGGGGCATTTTGTCTCTGTTTGATAGGAAGCGAGCGCTTTATTCAACTTTCTCAAATAATGAAGGTGGCAAAAACCAATCCATACCTTATAAAAGACGGATTTCAGGGCGTTGGTGGAAGGTTTCCATTTGTCTTTTGTGATCCCCTTTACATTAAAATTGATCCGCTGTAAAAAATCCTCAAATGAGGTGCAAAGATTTTTTTCATCAACATGATCAACATAATCCATGTGCCAGATCAACTGGGTTTTTGGATCTGCCATAACCACCGTATAAGTACGAAGGCCGGGTTCTTTTTCAAATCCCTCATCTTCCTGAAAATAGCCCTGGCACTGAGCTCCACACCTTTCCAGAAGCGTCGCCGGATGAAATGTTCCTGCCCATCGGAGCCAGTTCAACAAGGTTTGTCTGCTTTTCAATCTCCGTCCGCACATTTCAAAACTTTCAAAAGCACCATTGAGGCTCTGCCCAAAAAGAACAATACTCCGAAGAACACTGCCAATAATATCAATGGAAAAATGTTTTTCTCTTGGAATGAAGCTCGGTAGCAATGAAAATTTTTGCCCGCAGTCAGAACATTCAACCATACGGATTCGAAATTCTTCTTTATCCCCTCCAGGCATGACTGTTTTACGGGGGCACCTGCGAAAACCTTTCAATTTATAGTCACCCGGACATTTGCAGTCAGCTTTATGTCCGGTGCCATGTTTGTAATTTTTTAACCTCTCAACAATTTCATGCTTGAATCTATTTCCATCCTCCACCAGTTCATACCATAAATTTGTCAAAACGATTCTATAATTTTTTTCATACGCAATGAAGTTAAGTAGTTGTTATTATGTATTTTTTATATTGACCACTGGGATTAGAAGAGGTGTGTCAATATTTTACCCGAAAATGAGCTACTTTTTTGTAAAGCGTGCCACGCTTTACTAACATGCCCTATTAGCAAGCGTTTCAAGATTTTAAGGCTACCATGAGGTGGTGATATGCTGACTAAACGTGGTGGATTATAAATTGAGGCCTCATATCTTAGGATATTTATTCTCGCTGTAGCAATGCTGCCTTGCCAGACGTTCGGATGTTTTCTTCAGCATGGCCAAACAGCGGAGAAAAGTATTCAACACTTTTTACTGTCCATCTTGAAAACTTTTTTTATTATGCTCATATCATCTCCTTATTATTTTTTTTAAACTTAGATCTGGAGATAATAATAACACTTTATTTCAGGATGTTATGATAGGTCAACACTTGTAGGCTTATCCGTTCTCAGCAAGCATGTTTCATATTGATAAAGTATTGCATTGAAATGGTTGTTTTTAGAGCGTATTGTAATACTTTATCACGAGGTGATCATGTCCACATAAATGGATGGCTTCTGGCTTCAATCAAGAAAATACTGAATGATCACACAACCAAATTTAAGAGATATGGCAGCATTTTTTTTAAAAGACATATTCAATTTTACCGAAACATTTGCACAGCACTATTTTAATCGAAGACTTATGTTCTTTTTAAAAAAACGATGCCATATAAGGACTGTACACAAAATTTATGCCAACCTTTATTTGTGGCAATATAAAAATCTATTTAAGAAAAAAACAACCCAGTGTCATTACATAAAAGATATTAATGCTGGTTTGTTTTCGGAGGGAAAATGAAGGCTACTAAAAAAGAGTTTGATGAAGTAATTCAACAAATAAAAAACGAGCTTCAGTGGAATGCTAATTCAAATTACGATGATGCCAGGGCAAATCGTAGCTCTAGCGAATCTTATGGAGCAGCCAGGGCATACGAGAATGCCATAACAGAAGTTGTTGGAATATTAACAGCATCGATAACTATTGAATGTAGCGACCCGGAATAGGTCTCTTTTGACGCACTTTTAATATAGGAAATAAGTCACTGATTATAATCAGAGTTATCTCTGTGGCGCTCACACAAACAGAGACGGTTTCGCTCAGACAAATTGAGACGATGGTTCACTGACCTGGTCAAGTAAAAGTGGTTGACTCGGTATTCATATGTTGGCAGCCACACGCTTCCAGGCCTCATATACCAGTGGCTTAGGGATCTCAAAAGGTTTGGCCGTGGGCCGGGGATCATCCTGTTTCACAGTTGTCACCCTCCCATGGCTAACCAATCATCTTGGCTTGCCTTCTTGGCACACCGACAATTACCTTGGCCGGTGACGACAATTATCTTATCCGGTTGAACATGTGATAAAAAGCCGACATTAAATCCTCATTTTAAGGAAAAATAGGTGTCGGGAATACCCATCAATTATACTCAAAGAAGGATTTACATGTCATTACGGAATCAAGGTAAAGCACAAATCACAGCGGCGGCCAAAGCCAGCATCAGCGAGAGGTCAGGTCGCAGGATAGAAAACAATGAAGTTCTGCCCGGCAATAACCCCAAAAGGCATTGGCAAACCCGTCAAGATCCATTTGCCTAAATCTGGGAATGAGAGATTGTGTCCATGCTTGTCAACAGTCCGGATTTAAAACCCAAAACGCTTTTAGAATATGGACCATATCATGCTAATTTATTGTAATAATTGCATAAACTAAGTCTCTCAAATCAATAAATTAGCGCCCTGCGGGCGGGCTTTTCACGTTCCCGCATATTCCATAGTTTCTTTCGGATAAGTCTACAAGTGTTGACCTGTGTTAACATGCTAAAATGATTTTATATTTCTATCATTCTTCACAGCTTTCATTTTCAAAAAAATAACATGGGTACTGAAGGCCACTCCCATTTTTCAAGGCATTTGCTATTTTGAGGGTGCAGAATTCATGCTCATTTTATTATCAGTTTTACCCATAAGTCTTTGAATATTATGCTAATTATTCAGGTCAACACTTGTAGACTTATCCGGTTTCTTTATTACAACCGGGGCAGCCCAATACTGGCATGAATCCTTCATGGCATCTACCCTCAAATTCAGCGATGCCAATCTCAACATCAATAATTGCCTCATTCACAAGCATTTCACATTTACATTGAGAACAAAGGTAATTGTATTCTTTTGGGGGTGGTCCGAACGGGACATCCTCCCCCCTATCACCGGTTTCCTCTTCATCAACGATGGGAGGGGTATACCTTATTATATGCAAATGAGGATTGTACTGTCCTGAACGTCCATGAGTTTGCACAACAACCATCGTCTCTATCTTTACGTTTTTACGAAGCGCAACAGAAACAACTTCCTCCAGGCATTGATACCCTATTTTCATCAACCTTGATAACAAATTTTCATCATGACGGACACTGTAAAAACGCTGACTCAGCTGTATCAGTTAAAATGATACCTTGCAAAGTTTAAAAATCTCATCAATTCCATCGGACAGGTAAATTTCTCTTTTACTTTGGATCAATGATAACGCTTCATTTTCGGTCATGTTTTCGTGAACAACAAAATATGCGGCAACAATACATACAGAACGCGACCTGCCAGCCTGGCAATGGACCAAAATTTTATCATCAGTTGAAATGACGCCAGCAATATAATCCATTGCCAGCTCAATATCCTCTTTCCGGTTACCTTTACCATCAATAAACGGAATACAGAGAGTGTCAACTTCGGCATTCTCCTCGTCACAACAATCTGGAATCAAGCACAGGATGGCATCTACTTCTGATACAGATTCCCTGGCATCCTTATAGTTACCTATGGCAATTTTATCTGTGATCCAATCCATTTACGAAGTTCCTTTTTTGAATTTTCATCTCGTTTTAATTCCCAGATAACAGTGTAAAAAACATGCAAAGTCTCCAATTGACTTTCTTTCATCCCCGATTTTTGCACGCCATGTAATATCATCTCCATATTTCGACTTAAAATATGTTTCTTTTTTTAGTAGTTATGGGCCTAACATGTTGACAATTGTTAATTTTCTACATGAAACGTAAATGAATCACATAAAATTCTCAACTGCTGGAAAATTCTGCGGACAAAAGAATCCGCATTCAGGTCCAGATATAGTCATATTGACGCGGTCATTTTTTTTTCCATTCAGATCTGCGCGCAAGGATACCCTTATCAACGAGACGACTGTCCATTCCATATGTTAAACTTGATAAAATTTTAATTTTCGCAGCAATGTCATGGTCAAAAGGAGTGTTATTTATAGCTGTTTTAATGCTGAAAGGAGCCGCAGCATTGTTTTGCTGCTGCATCCGGACATAGGCATGCCAGTTAGGCAAGGCAATAATATCCTGATTTCCAAAAACAGGTTCAAATGAGGGAGCCATGGCGTTGGCATCTTCCTGCCCCAGACGAAAGGTTATAGTCTGCCCCACATTGCCCATCAAGGCAGACAACAGGTTATCCCTGGAATCAACACTTGACCTTGTCAACTGGGCTGCATACTGTGTGGCCAGAACCAGCCCCACATGGTATTTACGTGCCTCGGACAATAGCTGCATGAAATTTTCAGCCGGCAGATTATGGGCTTCATCAATATAAAAGAAAAAATCACGTCGCAGATGGGGGGGGATCTCTCCCCGTTGCATGGCAGCCAGTTTCAATCGGGATACGATCATATTGGCAAGCAACCCGGCAGTCTCTTTACCAAACCTGCCTTTTCCCAGTTTGACCAGAAATATTTTACCTTGATTCAGGATTTCGTCAAATTTAAAACTGCTGCGGGGCTGCCCCAGAATACGTTTCAGGGTGACATCCTGTAGCCTTGCAAGTTTTGATGTAATATAGGGCGCTATATTCTGCATACTGGCATCCCCGGATACATTTTTTGCCTGATTTAAAAAATCCTGGAGATAAACATCATCCACTGTATTGGCCAAGTATCTTCTAAAATCTTTGTCCATAAAAAATTTTATAAAATCTAACAAGGTGGGTTCAAAATCTGACCGTTTTTTATCCCCCATTAAAAGCGCAAGACCCCCACGAAAATAAAATTCAAACATGGGGCCACCAGTATTTTTTAAATCATAAATCTGGTGAATGATTTGAAGCAATTCATCAATGATTAGATCTCTTTCCTGGATGGTGCTCCATTCAAGCATATTAAAAGCAATGGGTCTTTCAGTATCCAAAGGATCAAACAGGATTACATCTTCAGCCCGATTTTCAGGTATTCTTCCGAGGATATCATCAATCATGTCCCCATGGGGATCTATCACAGCAACCCCCCTGCCTGCCTGAATATCCTGCAGAATCATATTGCTCATCAGGGTGGATTTACCTGTTCCGGTCTGTCCCAGGATGAAACAATGCCTTAAACGGCTTTCAATATCCAGCATCACCGGTTTTTCTGTACCTTGATGAACATTATGGGCCAGCAAAAGACCCTGATTATCCTTATCTGAGTCTGTAATCATTGACAACGCGGTTCGGAATCTTTTCACAGGAAACCCTGGCGGAATTTCGTCAAATGGGGGGCTGGGCAGACGAAACGCACAGGCCACTTCAGCAGCGGTGAACGGTTCATCCTCATGGGGAAAACAGGTGGTATTCACCGCTTTTCTAACAGAGGTCTTTAAGATTTTAAACCCATTTTCCCAAACCGTAACCGCTTCTTTTTTATTTGCAACCGTGGTGATGCTGCCCCCAAGGATCTTCGCAAGGGACATATTAGACATATTGGCTGTGAGCAAAAAAACGCCGACATTGAAACTGCTATCCATCAGCCCCTCAAGCCTTGAAAGGGTCTGCTTTTTAATCTTCAGGGTCTGTTCTTTCTGGGTCATATTTTCAGGATTGGCAGAACCAAGAAATAGATCACAGTTGTGGATGGTTTTTTTCAGGTTTTCCATGGAGGCTTTTGCTTGCCGGGCGTTTTTGATCCGGACGATAATCCGGTTGGGATCCAACTGATTTAACATGACATTGATCAATTGAGACCAATCACTGAGGGAAGGGGTCCATTGAAACAGATGTCGGACAGACTGTGTTTCAGAATCGGTTTGTTTTTCATCTGTTGTCTCTGCCGTGGCCCCAAATCCGATTTGATGAGCGCTGAACGGTGATTTCAGCTCAACCTCAGCCACTTTTCTTTCAATGGAAAGGGCATGTTTGAAATGGGTATTGATTCTCATTTTTTTTAAGGTATTCAAATTGGAAACAGGGCTGAAATCCGCTTCGGGAAAGAGCGCTCCCAAAAGCGGTTTGATATTTAAAAATCCTGAGATAATTTTTTCTTTTATTTTCGATCCCAACGTCCCCTGCCCACAAATAAACAAGACAATTTCAAGCCGATTTTCAGAGGGATGGACAAGACTTGGAAACGCAGAAATATATAACTCCAGGGACAATGAATCATCTAATCCAGAAATCGCAAGAATAAAGGCTTCCCGATTATTTTGGAGCCGACCCGGGTGCAGTTTATTCAAGGCTGAAATATTACTGTCCCGCATTTGTGAATTATTTACAAGCAATTCGCCTTTAAGAATGGATTCAAGTTTCAGTGCAGCAACGCCCTTGACTGTGTTTTTACTTTTTTGTATCAAAATCGCTGGAAAATAACTCATTCTTTCTTCCTCCCTGTCCATAGATCATAAGCTCTCAATAACTGCCACGGGCAGACCGTATTCTGGCCTCGCCTGCCCACAACGAAGTATGAAAAAATATTAGATAAAGTACCCACACATATATTTTTCGGTATTCAACAGCCATATATCATTGATATTTATAGATTTTATTTTGAGGAATAGTAAATATTCGGCTTGGTACTGTAAATGTTTGGCCAGCACCCCATATTCGCTTAGTTGGGACTGCGTAGCATACTATTGCTATGTGAGCAGGCCCAACTAAGTGAAGATGGGGTGCTGGCCGAATATTTACGAGGAATATATGCCCGGGTACTTATATCTACTGTTTAATATAAAACCAGCATGTCCTAACCTGGACAAGCCAGAACCAAAAAGGTTTTCTAATTCTCTTGCCAAAATAACACGAAAATCAGAGATAAGAATCTAATGGACACAACGAATATTGAAAATGATATTATGCCGCCCCCCCCGAGGGGCAATGGGCCCGGCCCGGAACCGTAGACGGCCCAATTGGCCGGTTCCTATTACCCCTCGGGGGGGGCTCTGCTGAGGTTGCCCGGAAGTTTTATTTTCTTACAAAAAACATCCACACATATGTTTTTCAATGCCCAATGGTGTGATCAAACTCTGCCTTAAATTGTGAGGTTCAACTGTCTGGCTATGGCTCCTTCAGTCAGACCCAGTCTCTTTAACTCCTCTGCCATGGCCTGTTTTACATACAGGTTTCTTTCTTTAAAAGAGTGACTCATTTTTTTGACGACATTGATTTTTTCCATTTCTGATGCATTCTGATCGCTGAACTTTACTTTTTGGATTTCGTTTTTCTGTTCAAGTAAATTTCCCATTAGCAACACCCCCTATTTTAAAAGATATTTTGGCATTGAAACCAGGCGAACAAGCTTACCCACGCTGGGTATCAACGGATACGAATCATTTAATTACCAAAAACATGCTTAATAATTTTGAATGATATCCAATGCCGCAAAAAAAGCGCAAAAAAGCACGCAAAAAGAAAATGCATGCATGGGTTTTAATTTTAGAATACGGTTGTGTGTTATTGTGTGCAGTTAAAAGGGACAGATCGACAACATTAAATGTTTTTTAAAAATATAATTACACGTATTATACCTTGTAAAATGCCGATCTTAAAGTAGGAGAGTTGTATTGTATATTCAGAAATTATGTACCAAAAGATATGCTTGTTTACACCAATAGGGAAAATAGATCAAGAGTTTTTCAACAAATCCTGAAATTTAATTTTTATTTTTCATGTTTTGCCATCCTTAATATGAGTACCCAAGCATATTTTAAAATTGGCGAAGGTGTTAGGGAAAATAAGATACCCAGTGTTAATGGATTCCATACCCATTATATGGAGTTCTCCATGCAAAAATGGGTAGTTTTATTACCATGAACGCCCTTATTCAGTGCACCTGCGACGCACTGAATGCCGAGTTGAGAGTAAGGTTATCACACGCCGCAGCGTACTGAACAACGAGTTGGAGCAGACAACCCACAAGGCTCGCCCCTCAACTCAGCATTAGTCATCATAATTTTTCTTTCAAAAAACCGATGGCTATGTTTCTTGCCATACTCAAGCCTCTTGCACAGCCATTCATATCATCACAGAATGATTGGGGGGCAGAGCTAACAATCAATTTTTCCACATTTCTTTGTTCCTGCAATAATATTTTTTCCAATTCATCTATCAGCTTTTTTGTTTCATTTTTGTTCATTTTTTTATCCTTGTATGTTGAGTGATTCATTTTAATGAATTTGCCAATACCTTCGCCAATTTTATTTTTTATCAAACGATGCCTCAGATAGCCGCCACGAGCAGATTTTATTCTGAACTTGGTTTGCCCACAACGAAGCATAAAAATCCGTATGAGTCTTTAGTTCAGAGGTGATTAACTTTACTCCCATTCTAAATCATCCATCCATAACTCATAGCACAAAGACTGCCACTCATCGAATGAGAATTTTGTAAGATCGCCCATTGGCTTTTGTGTTACCTCAAAACCTGCTGATTCAAGTTTTTTTTTCATGGGCACCGTTTGTACTGAATTCATTGAATGCATCAAAATGGGACATCCTTTTCAATATTTTCAATGATCAGATCAATCAGGTTTGTTGAAGACAGATATTGATCACTATCAGTTATGAGCTGCTCCTGCAAATCATGATCTAATAGAATTCCGCTGTAGACCCGTCCATTTTTACGATTATTGTCCCTGGGCAGTATCCCCATGGCTATCCCGGCACTTGAGGCAACCGTCAACAGGCCATCGTCACAAAGCCACTGTTTAAAAATATTAACCCGATCAATGTTGTCTTCTATCAATAATATACGAAACCTGGCTGTCTTTTTTTTCATATAAAGCACTCCTCCAAAACCTTTTATTTTAACTTTCAGATAGCCTTTATTTCATAAACAACCACTTTTTTTGAAACTCAACTTACAGACCTTTATTTTTTAAGCTTGATTATCCTGGACTGTTTATCGCATTGAAATTTTTGTCGTACTTGCTTGATGTAGTAGTATCGAAATATTCTATAATGTGACCGTTTTTTTACTGGCCCCAAGATCCATTTCTACGATTTTTGCAAGTTTTTACCCATTTTTCCACCACAACACCATCCGCCATGACTTTAACCTTCACCCTTTTGCATTTAAACTGACTGAACACATCAACCCGGGAAACATATTTACTTGAACTTTTTTTGCTTTTTGAAATATTGTTTTCTACTTCAACGGTGCGAATATCTGTTTTATGACTCAATCCATTAATATTCATGTGATCGACAGTATCGGGTAAAAACCCTGAACAGGAATTTACTGTAGTCTTTTTGCTGAATTGCTCAAAGATCAGCGCATTAATTTCTGATGGATACATTGGCACACCTGCAATGGCAAAAAGAGAAAGGATTAACAAGAAGGCAACGATATTTCTTTTGTTTTTTATTCTCATTTCTGCACCACCAGGAATAATTCTATTCTGTTATTAAAAGACGTTTAAAATCGATCTGTACTCCTTGCCTGAGAAAAGACTCAAGCCAAACATTTTCCACAGCATCCATCAATCCCCTGGAATGCCTTCTTCGCTCTATGGTATGGACATGAATTTTCACTCTGGCCTTGGTGTAAACAGGATACTCTCTGATGACCTGCTCAGACAATGGAATCGCATCATAAAATCTGAACTTTGAACCATTTTCCATCAAGTCGCTTACCAGATGTATCTCCAGGTACTTGCTATAGTTTTGATCTATAAGTCCCACAATCGTTTCAAAAAGAGGTGAACTGGAGGATTGGCCCGGCTCGACCAATTTTTTCATAATTTCCCGAAGCGGTTGAGCAAAAGACGTTTCATATCTTTTTTTCAATTGCCGGGGATTAGTAAAAAGGCGATTGGCATTGTCACCATTACCGGGATTACACATATCAAACAATTTGACCATTTTTGTATATGCCCCTTTTTCACCGGAGACGACAGCAAAAGTCAATTGCCCAAATTCTGGAATGGTGCTGTGAATATTTGAAAGTAAGCGTTCAATTATATAAATATTTTCTTGTTCCCACTCGTCACTCTTATCTATCACAACAATAGTATGGTGATTAATTTCTCTGTTCAACGGACATAATGTTTTTTCATCCAATTTTACCTTGGCAGATTCAAGTTTATACATGAAAAAAAAACTCCCGATTGTAATGAGGCCCAACACGATAAAAATCACAATCGCCTGTCGATCTTTTGGTTTCAAGTTTTTTTTCATTTTTTTCGTCTCCATTGAGTTCTGGGAACAACTTCAAGATATATCTTGGATTACAACATTTTGAAAACGCATGAAGGAGTGGTTTATCTAAACTCTTATTGTTACCGAATTCTTGCAAGTAAACACCTAACTTCCACTCAAATCCAAGCAAATAAAGCAACATGTTTCAAAAGTGGATATTTGGAATTAACGGCGTTCTGTTCCAGGTGCCGTACCCCGGCTTGTATCAAGCTAAGCAGAGAAGTCATTTTTTAAATTCTGAAGTCCATAACAACCTCCTTTCTGTCGTAAAAATATTTCGAGCTGTGCGGGCAGGTCATCTCTGAGCCTATTTAGACCGGAATCTCAGTGCTATTTACAAGGCATAGATACAGCTTGAAGGCTAAAACAACCTTAATTTATTACATTTGTATTGTTAATGCGCTGCAAATAATTGGTACCCGCACAGGTCGAATAATTTTGCACCTTCAAATCCATTGACCGTAAAAAAATACGACGGTTTGCAAAGTCCGGCTGAAAGAATTAACCGATCTCGATATCATAAAAACTGGTTAGAAAATCTTTTAATTTCAGCATCTTTAAGGGGCTACCGATGCCAACCCCCAAATCCGTTATAATCAGATTTTTTCATACTGTGAAAACGATAGGTTGCAAGTTGGCATGCATCGTTTAAAAGCGAAACAGCATCTTCATCAATACATCTCGCTTTTAAATCAGCCACAGATGGTAAATCAACATTCAATAATGGATGATAAATCTGTTCTTTTACAGCGTTTCGTTTGTCTTTCAAAATATCAATTTTCTCCATTGAGATTTCGCTTTCCTTTTAAATTAGGTACAAAAATGCCATTAAGGAATATGCTCTAAATTATGTGACTATAATCATGTCTTTTGGAGGGGGCAGCTATTGTAAAATAAGGCAATTTTATCTGTGATCAAATCCATTTATAAAGTTCCTTTTTCGAATTTTCATCTCGCTTTAATTCCCAGATAACAGTGCAGAAAACATGCAAAATCTCCGATTGACTTTCTATCATCCCCGATTTTTGTACGCCATGTAATATCATCTCCATTTTTTGCCATATTTCGACTTAAAATATTACAACTGTCGATAAAAGAATCATGGGCAAATGATCGGCTCCTATCTATTTGAAGGCGATCTTCTGGTTTTGTCATCAGCCAGTCGACCCTTATTCTTGCGTACCGGGTGGCAGCCTTTGTAAGATCTTGAACTAATGGGCTGTATTTTTTCACGCTGTTCAGCTGTTCATAGATTGGAAATATGTCACTATAATTCACATGCCCTCCTCATACTTTTTTGTCTTTTGCTATTGAATCCGTTCTAAGTACCCGAGTATATATTCCTCAAAATAAAATCCATAAATATCAACGGCATATCTCTGTGGAATACCGAAAAACATATGCATGGGTACTTACCATTGGCATGGCGACATTTGGGAGTTCACTTTCAGTTGTTCCAGAAATTTGATCTAAAAATTTATTTTGATGTAAAAAATGTCCATGAATGCAGCAATATATTTATCAGACCCTGAGATTTTTCCGCAAGATCTTTTCAAGAAATCATGCTTGGAATCTCCAACATAAGTAGATCGGCCAGGCTTATTATCTGGAAATTTCCATGGACGCTTCTTTACTTTAGTAGTTATGGGTCTCACATGTTGACAATTGTTAACTTTTCACATGAAACGTAGATGAATCACATAAAATTGTCAACTGCTGGAGAATTCTGCGGACAAAAGAATCCGCATTCAGGTCCAGATATAGTCATATTGACGCGGTCATTTTTTTTTCCATTCAGATCTGCGCGCAAGGATACCCTTATCAACGAGACGACTGTCCATTCCATATGTTAAACTTGATAAAATTTTAATTTTCGCAGCAATGTCATGGTCAAAAGGAGTGTTATTTATAGCTGTTTTAATGCTGAAAGGCGCGGCAGCATTATCCTGCTGCTGCATCCGGACATAGGCATGCCAATTGGGTAATGCAATAATATCCTGATTTCCAAAAACAGGTTCAAATGAGGGAGCCATGGCGTTGGCATCTTCCTGCCCCAGACGAAAGGTTATTGTCTGACCCACATTGCCCAGCAAGGCAGACAGCAGGTTATCCCTGGAATCCACACTTGACCTTGTCAACTGAGCTGCATACTGTGTGGCCAGAACCAGCCCTACATGGTATTTGCGTGCCTCGGACAATAACTGCATGAAATTTTCCGCCGGAAGGTTATGGGCTTCATCAATATAAAAGAAAAAATCACGTCGAAGATGGGGTTTGATCTCTCCCCTTTTCATGGCAGCCAGTTTTAATCGGGAGACTATCATGTTGGCAAGCAACCCGGCAGTATCTTTACCAAACCGTCCTTTTCCCAGTTTGACCAAAAATATTTTACCTTGATCCAGAATCTCTTCAAATTTAAAACTGCTGCGGGATTGCCCCAGAATTCGTTTCAGGGTGACATCCTGTAGTCTTGCAAGTTTTGACGTAAGATAGGGCGCTATATTCTGCATACTGGCATCCCCGGATACATTCTTTGCCTGATTCAAAAAATCCTGGAGGTGAACATCATCAACCGTATTGGCCAGGTATTTTCTAAACTTTTCATCTATAAAAAACTTCATAAAATCTAACAATGTGGGCTCAAAGTCTGGCCGTTTTTTATCCCCCATTAAAAGCGCAAGAGCACCCCGGAAATAATATTCAAACATGGGACCACCCGTCTGTTTTAAATCATAAACTTGATGAATGATCTGAAGCAATTCATCAATAATCAAATCCCGCTCCTGGATGGTGCACCATTCAAGCATATTAAAGGCAATGGGTCTTTCAGTATTCAGAGGGTCAAACAAAATGACATCTTCAACCCGATGCTCAGGTATTCTTCCAAGGATATCATCAATCATGTCCCCATGGGGGTCTATCACAGCAACACCCCTGCCTGCCTGAATATCCTGTAGGATCATATTGCTCATCAGGGTGGACTTGCCTGTTCCGGTCTGTCCCAGTATAAAACAGTGCCTCAAGCGACTTTCAATATCCAACATCACCGGTTTCTCCGTTCCCTGATGGACATTATGGGCAAGCAAAATTCCCTGACTATCCTTATCTGAGTCAGTAATCATTGACAACGCGGTTCGGAATCTTTTGACAGGAAATCCCGGAGGAATCTCGTCAAAGGGAGGGCTGGGCAGTCGAAATGCACATGCCACTTCAGCAGCGGTGAAGGGTTCATCAGCATCGGGAAAGCAAGCGGTATTTACAGCCTTTTTAACAGATGTCTTTGAAATTCTAAAGCCATTTTCCCAGACCGTAACAGCCTCTTTTTTATTTGCAACAGTGGTAATGCTGCCCCCAAGAACCTTTGCAAGGGACATGTTGGACATATTGGCTGTAAGCAAAAAAACGCCGACATTGAAACTGCTATCCATCAGGCCTTCAAGCCTTGAAAGAGTTTGCTTTTTAATCTTAAGGGCCTGATCCTTCTGGGTCATATTTTCAGGATCGGCAGTCCCAAGAAACTGATCACAATTGTGGATGGTTTTTTTCAGGTTTTCCATGGAGGATTCTGCATGCCGAGCATTTTTTATCCGGACAATAATCCGGTTGGGATCCAACTGATTCAACATGACATTGATCAATTGAGACCAGTCACTGAGGGAAGGTGTCCATTGAAACAGATGTCGGACAGACTGTGTTTCTGAATCGGTTTGTTTTTCATTGGTATCTGCTTTGGCTCCAAATCCGATTTGATGACCGCTGAACGGTGATTTCAGCTCAACTTCAGCCACTTTTCTCTCAATGGTCAGGGCATGTTTGAAATGGGTATTGGTTCTCATTCTTCTTAAGGTATTCACATAGGATATGGGGCTGAAATCCGCTTCGGAAAACAGGGCGCCCAGAAGCGGTTTGATATTTAAAAAGGCTGAGATAATCTTCTCTTTTATTGCCGAACCCGATGTCCCCTGCCCACAAATAAACAAGACAATCTCAAGTCGGTTTTCTGAGGGATGGACAAGGCTTGGAAATGCGGAAATATATAACTCCAAGGACAATGCATCATCTAATCCAGAGATCGCGAGAATAAACGCTTCCCGATTATTTTGGAGCCGCCCCGGGTGCAGTTTATTCAGGGCTGAAATATTACTGTCCCGCATTTGTAAATTATTAACAAGTAGCTCGCCCTTAAGAATGGATTCAAGTTTCAGTGCAGCAACGCCTTTTACTGTGTTTTTACTTTTTTGGGCTACCCACTTAAGCCGGGATATTTTCCAGGCTTTTTATGTGAAAAAAATGATTGAAAGCCCCAATTTAAGGCAGCACAAAATGCTTGATTTTCAAGGGTGTCCCGCCTTAAGTGGGTAGCCCTTTTTTGTATTAAAATTGCTGGAAAATAATTCATTCTTTCTCCCTTCTTGTCCATAAATCATAAACTCTCAACGTAAGTTCTCAATAAATCCGGGCCTTCAGGAAATCCTTTTGAATAGCCAAGCAGTGTTAAAAGGGTAAGCAGGCTTGATCACCCAAGGTTATTGAGAACTTACCTCTCAACCCCATATGATATTCGTATCATTAATATTTATTATCATCTGCATTGATAAAGCAAAACCGCATGACTGTAGATGTCTTAAGGGGGGCATCACAACATCTGGCCGTACCTGTGGAGGAGTCAGCCCTGCACCCTTACCCACCAAATGCATCCCAATGGCCAATGCTGTGATCAAACCCTGCCCTAAATTGTGAGATTCAATTGCCTGGCAATGGCTTTTTCTGTCAGGCCCAGCCGCTTTAATTCTTTTGCCATAGCCAGTTTCACATGCAAGTTTTTTTCTTCAAGAGTTTTATTCATTTTTTTAATGTCATTGATTTTTTCCCGTCCATCTAACAATGAATGACTGAACTTATCTTTCTTAATTTCGATTTTTTGTTCAACCAAATTCCCCATTCCCCCCCACCCTAATTTAAAGAAAAAATACTTAGGCATAATAACTTGCCCAAAATGAGCTTCAACGAAATCAACTCTTGAATAATTTTAAATTGATATACAATACCAGTAGGAAAAACGCAGAAAGCACGCAGAAAAATTATGAATGTTAAGTGTTTAATAATATTGTGTACAGTTGAAATGCTGAGACCGACAACGTTGGATGTTTTCTAAACATGCAATTAACATTAAAAATAAATAAGCTTTACCTTATAGAATGCCGATCTAAAGCAGAAGGAATGTAATGTAATGTAGTGAATGATACATCAAAGTATAATATACATACTAACAGCAAGGATAGTTCAAGACTTTTTCAACAAATCCTGAAATTTATCTTTTATTTTCCATATTTTTATTTTACTCCCATTCTAAAGAATCCAGCCATAACTCATAGCACAAGGATTGCCACTCATAAAATAACGATTTAGTAAGACCTTCCATTGGATTTTGTGTTACCTCAAAGCCTGCCGATTCAAGCTTTTTTTTCATGGGGATCGTTTGTACTAAATTCATTGAATGCATCAAAATGGGAACATCCTTTTCAATATTTTCAATGATCAGATCAATCAGGTTTGTTGAAGACAGATATCGATCACTATCGGTTATGACCTGCTCCTGTAGGTCATGATCTAATAGAATTCCGCTGTAGACCCGTCCATGTTCACGATTATTGTCCCTGGGCAGTATCCCCATGGCTTTGCCAGCACTTGAGGCAACCGTCAACAGACCATCTTCACAAAGCCACTGTTTAAAGATATTAACTCGATCAACGTTGTCTTCTATCAATAATATACGAAACCGCTCTGTCTTTTTTTTCATACAAATCTCCTCCGAAACTTTTTATTTTAATTTTCAAATTGCCTTTTTTCATAAACAACCACTTTTCCTGGAACTCAAACTACGGGCCTTTATTTCTTTGGCGTTATTATCCTGGGATTTTTGCTGTAAACTTGTTGGGGGATAAAAATGTTTTCCCCGTTGAGATCCTTAGTAGACCTATATCGAATAGCCTTCCCTTTCCTGGAGGCAGCACTTCCAATTTTTTTACCCAGTTTGGGGCCAATAATATTGTGTTTGACAGAACCTCGCAAATCGTGCCCCTTCAGATACTTGTGAATCTTTTTCGGGGTCGGTCTATTGAAATTAATTGTATTCTTTTTTAAATATTTACTATCATTAAATTTTATCACTGTTCCGACACGTCCAGCTTCTTTTACAGCAGTTTTTTTCCGGATAGAAGTATACACTCCCTTTCCAAAACGTGCTGTTGATCTCATTTTAGCTCTGCTGAAACCCTTTTTCAAAATTCGTTTTGCAGCGGCCTTTCTGGTGGCATGAAAAAGAAATGCATCGCAAGATTTTACACCTGAAAGAAGATTTACCCCCATGATAATGAATACCAAAATGGAAACATATTTAAAGTGCATCAGCGCTCCCCTTTATCAGTTTTAATATCTTCTTCTACCCAGGCCAATTAGTCTAAAAAAAAGTTTGAATGGAAAAAGCAAAAAACGAATTATCAACTCACTTACAACTTTCTCCCCTACTCTTTTACCAAAGATCGCTCTGAACAACGCAGCACCACACCAAATCATGAGAAGGAGAAGAGCCCAATCTGGCAGTTGACCAATAAAGGAATCCATAAAAGGGGTCAGCAGGGAGATACAGCATACGGTACAAACAAGTGCGATTGCTGTTGAAAGACTGATTAATCTCAGTATTACAGCAAACCCTGCTCCAACGATCACCAATATAAACGCCTCTTCCGGTATCAGCATCCAAATCGCCTGCATAATAAAATTCCTTTTTCAGAATTAATATTTTTTACGAAGTCATCTTGCCGTACTTGCTTAACATAGTAGTATCGAGATCTCCCAAATTGTGACCGTTTTTTTTACTGACCCCAAGATCCATTTCTACGATTTTTGCAAGTTTTTACCCATTTTTCCACCACAACACCATCCGCCATGACTTTAACCTTCACCCTTTTGCATTTAAACTGGCTGAACACATCAACCCGGGAAACATATTTACTTGAACTTTTTTTGCTTTTTGAAATATTGTTTTCTACTTCAACGGTGCGAATATCTGTTTTATGACTCAATCCATTAATATTCATGTGATCGACAG
>Ga0307929_1000987_pt1 | contig 24221 bp, 15 predicted proteins | sample AceLakmetage1330_FD_203160 | JGI IMG/M metagenome (GOLD analysis project Ga0307929, IMG submission 203160) | Saline water microbial communities from Ace Lake, Antarctica - #1330 | ecosystem: Environmental > Aquatic > Non-marine Saline and Alkaline > Saline | place: Antarctica: Ace Lake...
GCATCCTGGACTTTACAGGGAACCTTTCCTTCTGCAAGGTCACCACCAGTTACCATCTTTTTTATGGCAAGGGCACTTCTAATAGCACCTTTAAAACCGCGAACCTCATGAAGCCTGCTATTGTAGGGTTTCATGTTGGCTTTGAGTGCTTCCAGCGACATAGCTGCTGCAATTTCCGCTTGCTTCAGCCAGTTATTGGCATCATAAAGAAACAGGGCGCTCATGGCAGTCAGCACGTTGGAGCCATTGATAATACCAAGACCATCACGCGCTTCCAGGCCGGGAATTTTAATCCCTGCCATTTCCATGGCAATTTTTCCTGCGTATAGTTCACCTTTGTAATAAGCACTGCCTTCACCCATCATCAGCAATGCAATCTGCGACATGGGGGCTAGGTCGCCACTGGCGCCTACCGAACCTTTTTGGCAAACCCAGGGTGTTACGCCTTTGTTGAGCATTTCAACAAGGGTGAGTGTAATAATAGGGCGGATGCCAGAATTTCCATGAGCGTGAACGTTGATCCTGCCCAACATTGCACCACGTACATATTCTTCGGGCATGGGATCGCCAATTCCGGCAGCATGGTTGTAAACCAAATATTTCTGAAAGTCCTTAACCTGGTCATCCGACAAAACCACCTCCGAAAATTCACCAATCCCGGTATTTACACCGTACATAATTTCACCTGCTGTGATCTTCTTCTCGAGCATGGTCCGGCATTTTTTAATGCGGACAAGTGCATCGGGGTGAAGTTCAACCTTTTGGCGATTGCGTGCTACATTTACTACATCTTCGATGGTGAGCCCGGCTCCCTTGATTACTAAATTCATATCTGAAATTTATTTTGGTTTTTATACTTTTGAAAACGAACCAACAAAGGAACAAAATTTATTATTTTGAACTTGTGAAAGTTGGTAGATATTCGAAATTTGGAATGGATTTAAAGAGTTGAGGTGGATAGGCTCATAGAATGCCACTATTGCTAATATGCTAACGATATTTTCAAAATATTAGGTTTCAATTTCCAATTTTAAATTCGGAACATCAATTTAAATAATTAGGGCCTACTGAGAAAGGTTTAATCCATTGAAATATCAAAAGATAACCTATAAAACTTGATTCCTTACGCAAGGTTTTGGATTCCGTTTGTTCAAAAACCTTGTGTCAAATATTTCGGTGCGCTGCACCTTTTTCACAATAACCGGATGAAATTCTACAAAGATTACCGGTGCTCTGCACCAGGAAGATAAGCCACAGCGTGGCGATAATCTTTGTAGGTGCATTTATTAGAATTGATACGGGAGGTGCAGCGCACCGAAATATTAAAGCTAACAATATGGTTGTGAGTTTTTCAGCAAGTCCTAATTAGACGCTGATTTTTACTGCTTAGACAGATTTTTTTATTCCTTATATCCGTGCTGATCCGCGTCAGCTCTTTCCATTTGTGTATTGTTCCAATCTAAAATAGAACTCCTTTTTTACAAATGACTATTTTTGATGAAATTTTTCGATGCATCAAAAAGCAAATAGCTATGAGACGACATAAAGATGTTATTGGGACAGTTCAAAGTGTCTCTTTTATTGTTGCATATTTTTTTGTGGCATTTTCAATCTTCCTTGCCGGGTGGTACGGACTATGCCAGCTCATTGACGAACCAGGGGCATTGTTGGCCTTGTACATTATTCTATTTCTACTGGCTGGAGGCTTGCTTGGGGCGTGGCTTTGGGTATTGATCAAAATTCCTCAGGGTTTGTCGAGGGAGTACGATGCAATTAAGAACCAAATTGCGAGTGGGGAAATTTCTAATCCCAAAGAGTTCTCGAATGCCCTGGCCGAATTCCTTGTCGGGTATTTTAGCTTTTTCAGGTTTGATGTTGTGGCAGCGCAGGTAAAGGTGAAGGATAATGCGCCGATAACTTTTCCTGAAAGTGGTTTTAATATCGAAATAGATGAATATGAGTTAACTCAAAAAAGTAAGGAAACCGAAGGTTTGATCAGTCTTGGCAGGGTCTCGGCACAAGGACAAAAATGCTATGCTTACCTGGTTCCAATATGGTTTGGTAAGGCATGGTTAGGCTATTTTTGTGTATTCACTGATACACGCTTATTGAAGATTTTTGCAGATTATCTGAACATATTTGAAGAACAATTTGTTGATGATCAATTGATGCATGTTTTGCCAAAGAAAAGCTAAAAGGAATTGATTGTATGGTATTCGTTTCACTCATTATAATGGCTTTAAGTGCTGTAATCATCTGGCGCTCGACTGACGGCTTTGAGCTGGCATCCGATTTTTTGGGACGGAAATTAACCAAAGGCATCAAAGGTGCAACCATCAATGCAGTGGCCAGTTCGATGCCTGAATTTTTGAGCACGATATTCTTTTTGTTTTACATCAAAGATTCCAATGGCTTTTCGGGGGGCATTGGCATTACCGGTGGCAGTGCCGTATTTAATATTCTGGTCATTCCCATTTCAATTTATACAGTGCTACTGCTATCGAAGAAAATCACGAAAATACCGATATCCCGCAGCGTATTTATGCGCGATGGTTTTATCCTTTTAATCATGACAGGCTTTGTGGCATGGGTTGTTCATGCTAATCTCCTTCAATGGTGGCATGGAGCATTGCTCACTGCTCCTTACCTTGCTTACCTGGTTTATTTGTTCTACTCGCACAAAAAGGTAGTAAGTAAAGATGGCAGTTTTGAATATCAGCCAACGGACGACAAAATTCATTGGAAGGATATCTCGATGCTCAATCTTGAAAAGCTTGTGCTGCGGGGTAAAATGATCCGTGTGACCAATGCATGGTTTTTGCTGGTGGTAAGTATTTTGGTGATGATTTTAGGCGCCTGGATGCTGGTGCACGGAACACATTTGTTAGGAGAAGAATTGGGGATTCCAATACTTTTCGTGGCTGTGATACTTTCTGCGGCAGCCTCCAGCATCCCCGATACCATGATCTCAATCCGCGATGCAAAAAAAGGAAATTATGAAGATGCTTTTTCAAATGCCCTCGGCAGTAATATTTTCGATATTAGTTTTGCCCTGGGTTTTCCTTTAATGATCTATACTTTGCTCAATGGCCCCATCGCCATGGATGCAGATATAGTTGCCTCTTCTTCCGATTTGTGGTTAATTTTGTTTTTGATTACGGGCTTAACCATCCTGGTTTTTACGGTCGGAAAGTATTTGAACAAATTTAAAACCTTCGTATTAGTTATACTCTATTTGATATTTTTAGCTTTTGTTGTGCTCGATTATCACTATAATTTTGATTTTGTGGGAACGGTTAAAGAACTTTTTAATAACTTATTACTAGCTTTTCGAAAAGCATAAAAAACTATTCTGATGGTAAATCCAATTTTTTTAGTGCTACAGTGATCTCAGGGTTTTGGATCTTTTTATTGATTTCTGCACACTCTTTTAAATATATCAATCCTTTATCATATTGATTTACAATTTTATCAAGACAGGTTGATCCCAGATTAAATAATGTATAGACCATACCCGGGTAATCTCCAATTTTCCGTCTTAGCATTAAAGATTTCTCAAGGTATTCCATCGCCTTTTGATAATCACCTTTGATATCGTAAATTTGACTGATATTGTTCAATGTTGTCCCTTCACCTGATTTATCCCCAATTTTCCGCTGGATTACTAAGGTTTGCTCCAAAAGCCTTTGGGCTTCCAAATACTCACCTTTTGAAAAATAGATTTGGCTAATATTGTTAAGGGTGGTTCCTTCACCAATTTTATCCCCAATCTCCAGCTTTATTTCTAAGGACTGCTCTAGTAATTCAAGTGCTTTTTTATATTCACCTATAGTACCATAAATCTGACCAATATTATTTAAAGTAGTTCCTTGGCCCAATTTATCACCGATCTCCAGCCTTAATGATAAAGATTGATCCAAAACCTTCAATGCTTTATGAATGTCACCCTTAGCCCTCAGTATTTCACCAATATTGTTTAAGGTGGCAGCTTCGCTAAACTTATCTTCAACCTCCCTACTAATGAGCATAGATTTCTCTAGTAATTCCATAGCCTCTTGGTACTCACCACGTGCTGAGAAAATTTGACTCATGTTGTTGAGTGTATGTCCTTCACGGTCTTTACTGCCAAGCTTCCTTGCAATTAACAAAGATTGTTGATAAAACTTCTCGGCCTTAGAGAATTCACCTTGTATTGCATAGATTTGACCAATGTTATTTAATGCAGCCCCTTCACCAGGTTTATTCCCAATCTCACGACTACTTTTTAGGGAAAGGTCAAAAAAAACAAGTGCTTGTTGATAATCCCCTTTTGCAAAATAAATTAATCCGATATTATTTTGTGAATTAGCTATACCCTCCTTGTCAACTAAATCCAGGCTCAATTTGTAAGCTTGCCGGGCATATTTAAAAGCATCGGCATAATTTGAAAGATCGTAAAAAATTCTCCCTAATTGTGAATATAGTGTTTGTTGAAGGACAAAGTTTGTCGGGTTTGAAGCATCTATCTGATTTTTAATATTTCTAATTTCCGCCTCTTTTTTAGCTAAGGTACTTCCTCCAAGAGAAGATATTTTGTTTGTATCTTGTGATCCTAAGAAGTTAACCAAAGTTTTTGATGCTGGCTCAAATCTAAATTCCAATTCCAATGACCGTAACGACCAAAGGTCAGGTATTTTACTCGGAATGGATTTCAGGTTTCCTTCGAAGATAAAGCACAAAAAAACTACTTTTTTGCGGGCAAAATAATCTCTGCGTTGGTTGAAAGCCGTATAGAGGGTCTTATTTTTTGGGGTAAAAAGTTGGTCGAAGTCAGGTATCAGCACCCATGCTTTACCTGCATTATCTATGTTCTTTGTCAATTTGTGATAATCATTTCCTTCTATCTGAAGCTTGTACAGCAACTGCGTGGGAAAAGTAGTACTCAACCATTTTCGGACATGATCAAACACAGATTTATGGTTATATCCGATGATGATAAATCGAAAGCCCGGGTTATATAATGCCCTCTCGAGTAATTTAAATTGTTCATTATTCCACAGTTCATTCATAGGAGTCACGATACATTATGCATGTATAGTTTAGAGCGCTCAAGCAATGGATTGACACATTTATAGGTTCCATCATTGTACTCAAATATGACCTCTTTTTCAAGAAGGCCTTGTATTTGGCTATTAAAACCAATTGGGTTACCTGCTATTAAATCCTGTTTGAGGGCTTTCAACAATTCAAAGTCTTCTGGCTCCAAATAGCGGGCAATTTTGTTGCCCAGTTCATCTATGGCATCTTCCATATTATTATAGGTAATCTTTCCGATAGTTTCATCTGCCCGCCAATTTGCCAGTTCTATGATCCTGAGTAACTGCCGGGGAGAACCACCACTATGTTCAATAGCAATATCAATAGTTTCTACCTTATCAAATAGTGTTCTGTCGATCCTTTTAATAATAAATTCTCTGAGTTTCTCCATAGCTACTTCAATCAAAGCGCCAGAACGTTCTTTCACTTTTATGAATGGAAAAGTGATAATTTCACTAAAGTTGCGGATGCGTTGTTCTTCTTTCATCAATTCGATGGGAAGTGTGAAAATGGTATTGGCTTTAATTTGACGAATGCGGTTTGATTCTTCTAGGATAATTCTTCGTCTTGTATCTGCACTCATGGTTTTCTCAAGGCCGTCAACAATAAAAAGAATCTCACGGGCAATATTCTGCCTTCGCAATTGTTCGTTAGTTTGTTCGATAAAGGTGTTGAATTTGGTTGAAAAATCAAGAAAGCGGTTCTTAAAGTTTGTACGGATGGTTTCAGCTCGTTCGCGGCTACCCGATAGGCCAGTTTTTACTCTGGCAGTTAATCCTAAAATATGGCTAAATAGTCCGGTAATCGATGTAAGGTTACCTGTATTCAATTCTATCTCTGCACTGCCTGATGCCTTCAATGAGGTATTTATTTCTTTAACTCTTTCCTCGAACCATTTTTGCATTGAACTAAGAATGCCTTTATCCAACTTTATCCCTGCATCTGCAGAAAGGTTCAATAGCCTTTCCAGTTGAAAGATGAGAATATCCATGTATTGGACATTATCCATGTCAAGATCTTCGTCCACGTTGCAGGTTACTACAAAAAAACAGTCGGGTGAATGCAATAGTTTTGCATACTTAGCAAGTTCCGAGGTTTTGCCTGAACCCCTCATGCCTGCAAAAAAAAGAAGTGTTTTGTTGCTTTGGTTGGGCCGGTAATCAAAAATATACTTTCTATTGCTGGTAGTTTCAACATTAAGGATACGCATAACTCGTCGCTCATGAAAATCACCTCGAAGATTTTTAAAGTTTGTGTAAAAAGGATGGTCTGGTGTTACCGGTGTAAACTTATCTACGGCAGCATCTATTTCAGAAAGTCGTGTAGCTATTTTCATATTAAATACAAAGATAGAACATTTTACATTCCATAGTTTTGGTATCTTTAAGAAAATCAAAAACACTCAATGGCATATTTTTCATATCCATTACCTTTGCAAACTCATACTAATAAAGAAGCTTAATGGAAACCATAAATACCCCCTCAATCAAAGAATTACTAAAAACCCGCATCCTGGTGCTCGATGGTGCTATGGGCACGCTTATCCAGGAATACCAGCTTGGTGAAGCGGAGTACCGGGGCGAGCGCTTTAAAGATCATCCTTCCGATTTGAAAGGTTGTAACGACCTGCTTTCAATCACACGTCCGGATGTGATCAACGAGATTCATGTAAAATACCTTGCGGCAGGTTCAGATATCATCGAAACCAATACCTTCAACGCTACTGCGGTTTCAATGGCAGACTATAAAATGGAAGCCTGCGTTTACGAAATGAACAAGGCCTCGGCAGAAATTGCTAAAAAGGCGGCCAAAAAATATACACTTCAGGATTCATCTAAACCACGTTATGTTGCCGGAGCTTTAGGGCCAACCAGCAAAACCGCTTCCATGTCACCCGATGTAAATGATCCGGGATTTCGTGCCGTGAGTTACGACCAACTGGTTGAAAGCTACCAGGAGCAAGCCGAAGGTTTAATAGATGGAGGAGTGGATTTGCTTTTGATAGAAACGATATTTGATACCCTCAATGCTAAAGCGGCTATGTTTGCCGTTGAAAATGCTTTTGAGAAAAAGGGAATTCGTTTGCCACTCATGATCTCCGGCACCATTACAGATGCCAGTGGCAGGACGCTGTCAGGCCAAACTACCGAAGCTTTTTTGATTTCTGTTTCGCACATGAATTTGTTGAGTGTTGGATTAAACTGCGCCCTGGGAGCCAAAGAAATGCGGCCTTATCTCCAAGAGCTTTCATCCAAAGCACCTTTTAATATCAGTGTTTATCCCAATGCAGGACTGCCCAACCAGTTTGGTGAATATGACGAATCTCCCGAAGCTATGGCTGCCCAACTAAAAGAGTTTGTTGAAATCGGTTTTGCCAACATTATCGGTGGCTGCTGCGGCACCACACCGGACCATATCCGTGAGTTTGTAAAAGTGGCAGAAGCTGAAATACCGAGAAATGTTCCTGAACCAGCACAACAAATGCGGCTCAGTGGACTAGAGTCTCTCGCCATCTTTCCGGGCAGCAATTTTATCAATGTTGGAGAGCGTACCAATGTTAGTGGTTCACGTAAGTTTGCCCGCCTGATCCGCGAAGAAAAATATGAAGAAGCACTCTCCATAGCCCGCGACCAGGTGGAAGGCGGCGCTCAAATCATTGATGTGAACCTTGACGAAGCCATGCTGGATTCAGAAAAGGAGATGGTGAAATTTCTGCACATGATGATGTCAGAACCAGACATTGCTAAATTACCTATCATGGTAGATTCCTCAAAATGGAGCGTGATTGAAGCAGGATTGAAATGCCTGCAAGGGAAAGCTGTTGTGAATTCCATTAGCATGAAAGAAGGTGAAGACGAGTTTAAAAGACAGGCCGGTTTGGTGAAAAAATATGGAGCTGCCGTGATTGTGATGGCCTTTGATGAAAACGGACAAGCTGCCGATCTCAAAAGGAAAATTGAAATCTGCCAAAGGGTTTATAAAATACTTACCGAAGATGTGGGCTTTCCTGCTGAAGATATTATTTTCGATCCCAACATCCTCACTGTAGCCACAGGCATCGAAGAGCATAACAACTATGCTGTTGACTATATCAATGCAGTAAAATGGATTAAAGAAAATCTGCCCCATGCAAAAATAAGCGGTGGTGTGAGTAATCTCTCATTTTCCTTTCGTGGCAACAATGTGGTTCGTGAAGCCATGCATTCAGCTTTTTTATTTCATGCCATCAAAGCCGGGATGGATATGGGAATTGTAAACCCTGGCATGTTACAGATTTATGATGAAATTCCGAAAGACCTGCTTCAACTGGTGGAAGATGTGATATTAAACCGACGCAAGGATGCCACCGACAGGTTGATAGCTTATGCCGATAAAGTGAAGGACAGCGGAAAAAAAGAAGAAAAACACGATGCCTGGCGCGATGAAAATGTTCAGGAACGTTTGAAGTATTCGCTGGTGAAAGGTATTGTTGATTTTATTGACGATGATGTGGAGGAAGCCCGGCAGCAATATCCATTTGCATTGAACGTAATTGAAAACCCCTTGATGGCGGGGATGGACGTGGTGGGTGAGTTGTTCGGTTCAGGAAAAATGTTCCTGCCCCAGGTGGTGAAAAGTGCCCGCGTGATGAAAAAGGCAGTGGCAGTGTTGCTTCCCTACATTGAGGCTGAAAAGGCTGAATCAGGAGGACGCAGTTCAGCCGGAAAAATATTGATGGCAACCGTGAAGGGCGATGTACACGATATCGGGAAAAATATTGTTGGTGTAGTTTTAGCCTGTAATAATTTTGATGTGATCGACCTTGGCGTGATGGTACCCGCAGCTAAAATATTGCAAACGGCCATTGATGAAAATGTTGACATTATTGGCCTGAGCGGGTTGATAACACCGTCACTTGAGGAGATGGTAAATGTGGCAAAAGAGATGACCCGGATGAATATGAATATTCCATTGTTGATTGGTGGAGCAACTACTTCCGAAATCCATACAGCTGTAAAAATTGATCCCAATTATGCACCACCGGTTGTTCATGTAAAAGATGCATCCAAAAGTGTGGGTGTGGTTGCTGCACTTCTTTCTGATGAAAAAAAGGAAACTTATGTCGCAGATGTTTCTGAAAAATACTACGCCTTGCGCGAGAAGCATGAGCAGACAAAACTCGAAGGGAAATTTGTTTCACTTGAGTCCGCACGTAAAAACAAAATCAATATCGATTGGGAAAAAAGCCCAATTTACAAGCCCAAATTTTTGGGCAATAAATATTTCGATAATTTCGATTTAGCCGAAATCCGTAAGTATATCGACTGGACATTCTTTTTCCATGGATGGCGCATCAACGGGAAATACCCTGCCATTTTTGATGATCCGGTAAAGGGAGAAGAAGCCAAAAAACTATTTGATGATGCCAACCGGATGCTCGATAAAATCGTTAATGAAAAAATGTTGCAAGCCAAAGGTGTCATTGGATTTTACCATGCAGCCAACATTGGCGATGATATTGAATTATCCCTTGATGGCAAGCTGGAAACAAACTTTCACTTTCTAAGAAACCAACAGGAAAAACCTGATGGCATCCCCAACCTCAGCCTGGCCGATTTTATCGCACCAAAAGAAACAGGTAGGGAAGATTATCTGGGTGGATTTGCAGTAACCGCCGGCATAGGGATAGAAAAATGGGTGGCACAATACGAAGCCGAGAACGACGATTATTCTGCTATCATGATCAAGATTTTGGCCGACCGACTTGCAGAGGCTTTTGCTGAATTGATGCACCACAAAGTAAGAGAGGAATACTGGGCTTATGCACCTAACGAGCATCTTACCGTCGAAGAAATAATTCGTGAGAAATACCAGGGAATCCGTCCTGCCCCCGGCTACCCGGCCTGCCCCGAACATTCGGAGAAAAGGGTTTTGTTTGATCTTTTAAAAGCTGAAGAAAAACCCGGCATTACCTTAACCGAAAACTTTGCCATGTACCCGGCAGCTTCGGTAAGCGGTTACTATTTTGCCCATCCGCAGGCGCAGTATTTTAATTTGGGGAGAATTTCTTTAGACCAGGTGGAGGATTATGCCAAACGCAAGTCACTTACTATAGAAGAAGTTGAGAGGTTGCTGAATGTGAATTTGGGGTATAAGTAAATCAAATTAATTTGGAAATTTGACGATGTGCAAATTTGTGCATTGCACCACTACGTGGAAAATTAGAGGCGATTCGTGGAAAAATGCCCAAATATAATGTCCAATAAAGATTGTAGATTTATCTGGAAGCTTGTTTAAAATGGACGTTGAACATTAGATTTGATAATTTAAAAACATCGTTAACATGTTAGCAATAGTGACTTTTTAAGAGCCTGCATGGCGGCTTACTTTGCTAGTCAACAAATAGTTTAATACTTCGCTTAATGCTATTATTACTGAATCTGGCAATATAAATACCTTTGGGTACTATAACGCCAATTTGTTCCTCAGTATTTCCATTAATGCGTTTTGAAAAAAGCTGCCGTCCACAAATATCTGTGATTTGAATAATGCCTACTTCATGACCGGGATTTGTAATGTGGATAATTCCATTTGCATAAGTAAAGTTAACTTTTGAAGCATTAAGTGGCGCCTCAATTCCGGTGGCATTTTTAAAGCTGAGATAAAACCTCCCCATTCCACTTTCGCTTATTGTGCTTGAATAATTATTCCAGCGCAGATCGGTAATTATTCCTTCCTGCCTATCCTCCAAAAGTATGCTGTAGTTGTCTAATTGTTCCTGATAAATAGAAAAAGTATAACCAGCCGTTGTTGAAATATCAACTCCAATTGGTATTTCAATATCTTCGATATTGTTGTCGGGAAGTGCCTGAATGGCGAAATCCAAATCACTACCTTGCAGCAATGCGGAGTAGAGTGCCAAATCAGGGTTGCCTTTCATTTTGGCCACATCATAAGATGGATCCAGCCCGGCAGTCATATTTTCGTTAAAACCAATAGCGGTACTATTTTCGGTTTGATTGCCTGTAACGATAAGTTCGGCAAAAGGCCACATTTCTTTTGATTTATAAAAATTATCGGTGGCATGCTCCTGCATGGCAGTAGTAAACTGCAGGTTACCAGCCGAAACAACTCTAACCATAAAGGCCTGACCCGGTTGAATATAATGCTGGTTTATGGACGTGTAACCTCCAATGGCCGCATTGCTGATCACTTTATAATCATTTCTCCAGTTGGTATAATTTGTTTGCTCGTCCCATATGTAAAGTGCTTCATAACTATCATTGAGCAGTGCTGTGTTAAGGGCCAAGAAATTTTCGGTGGTTGTGGCCGTTGATGTAATCCCTATGGCGCTGGTAAAAGGGTTGCCTGCCAAATTAAATCCCACCCCTTTATCAGCAGTATAGGTTGCCGGAAAAGTTGTGGTGTTTGTAACGATTCCACCTTTAAAGGTGAGTACCCCATTGGAGGCACGGGAAGTGGCATAGCCTTTTGCCGCACCAAATTCAGTGTCGGTAAAGGCCTCAGGGTTGCCGCCCGAACCAAACTCAATCCAGTAATATTGGTCTTCATCCCAGCGAAAGAATTCATAGTTAGTGCCGCTGTTAGGCGTATAGATGGAATTGTTGGTCATGAAACTGGTATTGATGGCTTGTCCTGAAACAGGTGTCGAAACAAAATGCCATTTCGGTGCTCCCGTAAATACATCCAAATATCGCTGAAAAGTAATATTGCCGGATGCTGTACCACCAACGATTAATGAACCCGTTCCCCCTGCTCCTGATTGTACCAACAGTCCCGCATCACCTGCCTCGTTGTTTAAAGTGCCTGAAATGGTCAGGCTTTTTGTTGGTGCAATGCTAACAGATCCACCACTGACTATGTGAAGTTTAGTATGGTCGTAGTTTCCATCAAGCACTGCATCTGCCAATATATTGGCATCCTGGCCGGAAACAGGTAATGCCCCATCTGCCCAATTGCCGGCAAGGCTCCAATTGCCATCCGTTTCGAACCAATTGCTTAGGTGTACTGATGTAATTTGCGCCGAGGCATCCCCCTTTCCATTTCCTCCTTCATATTGCGCATTTAATACTGATGCGGTTGCAAAAACCAGGATTATAGTAATAATATATGTTTTCATTTTAAACTCCTTTTCTTGTTTTTGTTAAACTTTGCATTTATTGTGCAGAACGTACACCTCTTCCACCTCTATTACCAGGTCTTGCAGTATAATCTAAATTTGTATAATTACGATCAGAAATCCTTAAAGTTTGACTTGTAGATACATATGACGAACCTCGATGACCAGTTCCTACTGCATCACTGCCAGGCCAGTTCGTAACATTAGCCTCTCCGGAAGCATTTAACAAGCCATTTCCATGCTTACCCGTAAAAGCCCTTCCCTCTGAGGTTCCTATGTTAACCGGACGTTCCCAAGCATTGCCACTCATTTCCATATTTCCATAATACCCTGCTCCTGACCTCCTTCTAACGTTATTAGCCTGGCCGTTTCCGGCAAAAATCCCAACCCTCCATAACCCCATCCATTCCCCACTACCAGCATTTGTGTTCTCATAATGGCTGTTTCCTACTGTTAATCCATAGTTTCCGGAAATATTCTCTAGATCAGTACCACCATTGATAGTGCCATAGCTTATATTCTGCACGGTAGTTTCCCCCCAGGCAAATTCATCAGCAACGGCTGAAAGTGTTCCACGGCATGCCTTTTCAAATTCCAGTTCGGTCATTGGCCGTAAACCCGCCCAATCCAGGTATGCTGCCAAATCAGCCCAGCTTAAGCTACCACAGGCGATCCACCTGCCATCGCTGGAATATCCTCCAGAACCATAGCCCAAATAATCACAGTAAAAATTAATAGGATCTGTAGCATGAACGGTCTCGTTACATCGGATGCAAATACGGCGTGAAACAGAAGTTGTATTAGACATGACATAACGGTTGGTAACACTCGTGATACCTGAAGCCAGGTCTGTGGAAGTACGGGCATTTTGCTGTGTCCTGTTCAGGGTATTCAAAAAATCAGTGTATTGCCCCTGTGAGATTTCATACTTCATACAATAAAAGGCATCGTATCCTTTTGGAAAGTTTGTGGGCAGAGATTGAGTAGTTGTATTGTTAAAATCATCGGCCGTATTCATCCCAGCAGCATTATTGTTTCTCATGTTTCCGGAAGAAGAACCTCCAAGGGTTATGCTGTTTTCGCTTGTTATCTGGTAAGCATTTGTAGAATTATAATCGGTAAGTTGCCCTGTAATATCATTTATTGTTCCATCACCCGCGTAAAAACTTCCCTGGGGGATGTACGCCATTTCGATGGCAAATACCTGGACATCCACCACATCATCGTCAGCAAGACCATTGTTTCCGTAATTCCAGGCCAGCTGCACACCTGTATTTGTAAAAGTGCCGGTGCCGTTTGCACTTCTGTAGATAAAGACACCCAATCCCGGGTTTGTGGTGGCATGGTAGGCGCTTGCCGGGTCAAGTAGCCCGACATCAAGAGTGGTTCCATCGGGCACTGTGTGGTTTGCATTACTGAGCCAGGCATGTGCCCATTCGCCACTTCCAATGCGATATTTAATAAATATCCAGGCGGCATCCCAGTTGCTTGGGCCTGTAGTCATACGCCAGGAATTATCCCAACTAATGTCGAATTGCACCAAAGTATAATCATCAGTCGTGTTCTGACCTGTAAGATACACATTGGAAATGCTAAGGTTGTTTGCCTGCGAATCAATTGATGCCATCAGGATGATGCAACATATCAGCATTGTTTTGATTATGAGATGCCTTAATGGTTTCATATCAGATCTCACAAAGTTTAAAAAGTTTTGTTTTTTCATTTTTGTTGACTTTTATGTTTGAAAAGATATTTGTGAAAATGAACCTTCAAATATAAGGTATTTTTTATTGAAAGTCAAGTTTTTCTGCAATTTTATATAGATGTATGTACATCTGCCATGGAATCGAAGGTTTCAATAAGCGGCTACTATTTTGCACATCCGCAGGCGCAGTATTTTAATTTGGGGAGAATTTTAAAAGACCAGGTAGAAGATTATGCCTTACGCAAAAACCTTACTGTGGAAGATGTGGAAAGGTTACTGAATGTGAATTTGGGGTATAAATAGTTTGTAGTTATCCTCTAAGATTTGAAATAGGAATTCCACTTTTAACCCGCCACTTGATAAATAATGGGTTTATATCTCGGCTTGGGAACAGGAATCGCATTATTAATCGCACTGGCAAGCCAACCTTCTTTGGCTTTAATAACTTCAATAAGTGCTTCTTCAGGATTTTCACCAAAGGCAGAACAATATTCCAGATCGGGAATGTCAGCAATGTAGCCATTATCTTCTTCACAGTAGAAAATATTTATGTGGTAATCTTTCATGGCTCAAATGGTTATATTTAACCTGAATAATTCATAAATAAGTAGTGTTATCAAATCCATAGCCCCGTCCTTCTGCCATTGGCATCCCTATGGGAAGGGCGGGGGTTGAAATATGAGACCTGATGCCCCCTGAAAATTTGAAAAAGTTTTAAAATAAAAAATAAAACTTTTTCAAATTTTCAGGGGAAGGTATTTGGTGTCAATTATAGACCCCGCCTTAAAAGACGGGGCTATGGATATTTCTATTGTCGATTTTCATGAATTATTCAGGTTAAATTGTACTTTTCTATTATCTTTAACTTTTTGCAAATTGTAATTGTTTAGGTGATTGATAGGTTTGCAAAAATTGAATCTTTTTTCAATTAAATGCCCTTGATGGTCATTAAATGCAAATAAAATGACGCGCGAAGCGCAAATGACAATTAATGACAGCGAAGCTAAATGACATTATTGAACTAACTTACAAGATAGATTCGTCTCATTTCAGTATTAGTTAAATAAATACCGCAAATTAAAGTGATCACTTTAGGCACTGCCTTTAATAAGCCCTCACATCCTTCTTTTCAACATAATTGATAAATGACTGGTTGACCACTTTGTTGCCTCCCGGTGTTGGATAATTGCCGGTAAAGTACCAGTCGCCGGTATGGTGAGGAATAGCTGCGTGCAGGTCTTCGATGGTTTGGTAGATGATCTCGACTTTTGTATCAACCTCAGGTGGCGTTACAATTTCTGCAATCTTATCCGAAATTTGCTGTGCCGTGAAAGGTTTATAAATTTCTTTTACATAATTCACAATCTCTTCCTTGGGCAAACCTTCCTGGGCCTTCGATTTTTTATATACTTCGTTAATAACATGTTCCTGCCTGGTTTCGTGTAAGAGATCAATGACGGCCTTAAAAGCAACAAAATCGCTCAGTTTGGCCATGTCAATCCCGTAGCAATCAGGATACCTGATTTGTGGCGCTGATGACGCAATCACAATCTTTCTTGGTTTCAGCCTGTCGAGGATACGGATGATGCTTTGCTTTAAAGTGGTTCCACGTACAATCGAATCGTCAATTACCAGCAGGTTATCCACTCCATCGCGGACAACTCCATAAGTAATATCATAAACGTGCCCCACCAAATCGTTCCTTCCGGTGTCTTTGGTAATGAAAGTCCGTAATTTAATATCCTTCACTGCAATGTCCTCTACGCGGGGCGACAGTGATAGGATCTCCTCCAGCTTTTCCGGTGTAATATCTTGGCCTAATTCAATAATCCTGTCGGATTTAACACGGTTGCAAAAGCTGTTCAATTCTTCAATCAAACCCTTGTAAGCCACGGCGGCAGTATTTGGAATATACGAAAAAACAGTATTTTGGAGGTCATGGTTGATGGAAGTCAGGATAGCAGGAACAAGCAATTTACCCAGGTTTTTCCTTTCCTGGTAAATATCTTTGTCGGTACCCCGCGAAAAATAAATCCGCTCGAAGGAACAGGCTTTTCTTTCCAGCACTGGTGTAAAATTCACCTCTTCAATGCTGCCATCTTTTTTGATGATCAGGACATATCCCGGCTTTAATTCCTTCACATCATCCGCTCTTACATTAAAGGTCGTTTGTATAACAGGCCTTTCAGAAGCTGCCACGGCAATTTCATCATCATAATAATAAAATACCGGTCTGATCCCTGATGGGTCACGCATTACAAAAGCATCGCCATGGCCCAGCATTCCGGCAATGGCATAGCCACCATCCCAGCGCTTGGCTGCGTTGATCAAAATTTGTTGTATGTTGAGGTCTTCAGCAATTTTGTCCGAAATTTCGCGCTTCACCAGGCCCTGCTTTTTATACTTTTGGTAATGCACTTCATTTTCTTCATCAAGAAAGTGCCCGATCTTTTCAAGTATTGTAATAGTGTCGGTGGTTTCGATGGGATACTGTCCCAACTCCACCAAATGCCCAAACAACTCATCCACATTGGTCATGTTGAAATTGCCGGCCAGCACAAGGTTTTTGGTAATCCAGTTGCTTTCGCGCATCACCGGGTGCAAGTTTTCAACCCCATGGCCGCCAAAAGTCCCATAACGCAAATGTCCCAAAAAAACTTCACCCGTAAAAGCCATATTCCTTTTTAGCCAGTTTACATCCTTCAAAAGCTTTGGGCGTTCCTTCTCAATTTCAATGAACTTTGAATAGATATGGTTGAAAGTATCAACAATAGGAGTGGAGGTGTTAGAGCGATAGCGGTTGATGTATTTCACACCGGGTTCCATGTCCATCTTCACATTCGCAATCCCCGCACCGTCTTGCCCACGGTTGTGTTGCTTTTGCATCATCAGGTGCATTTTGTTAAGCGCGTAAAAGCTCGTTCCATATTTCCCAAGGTAATATTCCAATGGCTTTCGCAATCTTAGCAAGGCAATGCCACATTCATGCTTAATGAGTTCACTCATAACGTTTTTCCCTGATTGGTTACAATTTTGCTGATAGCGCAAAAGTAATAAAAGCGAAAAGAAGTCAGGTGAATTAAAATTATTGGTTTTGTAATTTTACTTTTTTGGGCGGCAACCGGGCCTGCCTGTCCGGCAAGGCAGGCTTTCCGTTTGTAGTTGCCTCAAGCCAGCTGTTTTTTTGTAAGCAGTGCGTGGCCTTCCTTGCTCCTCCGCTAAAGCTTCGGCGCACGCGGACGTCAGGCTCCGCCTGCCCTGCCTCCGCGTAGCTATGGCGAAGCAGGGCCAACAAAAAAATCTACCGCCTTTTCAGCAAGCTACCACTCCAATCCCTGCCGCGGTTTCGTCTTTGCTATTACATTTCGTAAATTCATAAAATTCTATGTTGTTATTTACACAATAGATTTCTCCCTGCGGTCGAAAAGACAGAGTTTCTTACGGGAGTGGTATGGGGAGAGGAACATCGGGCGCTCCGCGCCCGATGTTCCTCTCCCCCCAACTAATTTGTAACCTTGTCTTTTCGATGGAGCGGAGCGACTGAGAAATCTGTTTTATCATTTGTAGTCAATATGTTACAATACTTGTCATCCATACGGACAAGTTTAGCATGAAGCCCAATCCTTCGAGGACTTAGGAATCTATTCCTATTTATCAATTCACTATTACCATCGCTTTTGTGTTTCGCCTATCTTTGCAAAAAGTAATTTCATTTTCAACTTCAAAAATTTACAATCATGAAAAAATCAACCCTTTTCGTTATCCTGATGTGTGTGTTCTCAGCAATCAATGCCCAATACTCAACACCAGGCATGGGTGTAAACTGGACGATGGATGACCTGGTGGCAAACTCAAACGGCGTAATTATTCTTAATGGCGACGATGATTATGAAATTTTAGAAGACCTGAACATTCTGACATTAGACACTATTTCATTTTATACCGAAACCATGGTTATTTGTCACCCTGAAGTTTTGATCACCTTTAACGGTATCCTTTTTACAGAACTTAGCTTGCAGGATGTGGTAAGCTTTAAAGGCCAGGGGCCGGGAAACAATTATTTTACCGGGTTCAGGTTTGAAAACTCGACGGGCTCGTTTTTAGAAAAGGTGCACTTTAATAATGCAGGTGGGATAAAGCTTGTTGAATCATATGTGGAATTTTTGAACTGTATGTTCAATGATTTCAACCAGGATTATTGCACAGGCACCATCGACCTGTATCACAGCCATCCCACCATCACTTATTGCGAATTTATGGAAAATGCCGGCCCGGCAGTTCTTTCAGGAGCCAACGCTAACTCTTCGCCTCAAATTACCGATTGTTACCTTTTTGGAAATGTGAGTTCAAATACCAACATGCCACAAATCAATTTGGGAACGTCCGGTACTGATAGCATACGTATTGTTGGTTGTGATATTATAGGTAATGCGGGATACGAACAGGTTGGAGGCATTGCTATTACTACACTTGCAGGTGGCGAATTAAAGTGCCGCATTGAAGGCAACGGCATCATCCAAAACCGTTATGGGATTACCCAATACGGGAATGGCATAGGATCAATAATACGAAACAATGTGATTGAAGACAACGATACCCAAGGCGATCCAATGCTGGGCGGAAGTGGAATTAATTTTTTCGGGAACGAAAGCAATCAATCTATCGTAAGTGGGAATAAAATTACAGGAAATTTGTGGGGGATTACAATTCAGGGAACAGCAGCACCAAATTTTGGTGAGTTGGAAAATGATGTTAACCTGGGTTTAAATCAATTTTTTGATAATGGAAATGAAGGCGAAATTTACGATTTTTATAACAATACGCCCAATGACATCATGGCTGAGAATAATTACTGGGGTACCATGGATCCCGAAGTTGTAGAGTCGCATATTTTTCATCAGCCCGATGATCCGTCATTAGGATTTGTGGATTACCTTCCACTATTTGATATTTATACCGGGCTTGATGATAAAAACAATTCCTCGCCCAAATTGATAACACGCTTGTTCCCAAATCCGGCTAACGAATTTCTAAACATTGAGTTGAGGGATGCAAACTCATCTTGCAATGTTCAGTTGAGCGATGTCAGTGGGAAGGTAGTTTTCTCACGTGAATACGCTGATGGTAAAATTACAATACCCGTGAATGATTTTGAAGATGGGATATATTTGCTGAGGGTTTCACGGGGTGATTATCTCGAAATGCAGAAGATATTAATTGCGAAATAGTGTCGGAACTTTAATTGTGTCAGATTCTGTAATTTCTAATTATTGGATGTGTCTGTTTCTTTCAAGATTTGCTGGAGATCATCTACACTATACACCGAAATTTTTGGAAAATCAATGTTCTTTAAAACATTGAAATGTTTGTCGTTTGTTACAATTCCAAAAGCATTGGCTGATAGGGCACAATCCACGAATTTATCATCATCAGGATCGTTTTCAATTAATTTCCACCGAAAATAGGGTACAACTTTATATACATTCGGTAATGAAAGCAGAACTCCAAATAAATCTTTCACAACTTCTTTATCATAACGACTGGCTATGATTTCTTCATATTCTGTAAGGATTTCATTGGAGATGAATATATCGAAGGATCCTGCAACCAACTCCTCAAAAATCCAATGGAATTGAGACAATGGTGAAATTGAAACCAATAATACATTGGTGTCTAAAACAATTTGAGGCTTATTGTTTTTCATCGTTTAGCCAATTAAGCATATCTGCCTGACTATAACCTTTGTCCTTCCATATTTCAGTAGTCTTTTTTTTTAACCTGGAAGAAAAATGCTTTGTAAGCATTCCTTTGATATCGAGCAGTTCTTTATCACTTAAATCATAAGAGAAAACTTTAAGCAATTCTAATTGAAGATTAGTTAATGGTTTAGCAACTTGTTCCATAACTGAAATTGATTTGATTTTAAGCAAAAATACAAAAGAATTCTTATATGATGAATGTGAAGTTGTCTCTAACTATAGTTAAGTGCTTGTCTTATTTGGAGATTTCACTCCACTGGCAACTCCACTTCCCCATTAACCCTTACCACAGGATATCTCCCTACCCGATTATCTCCTGAGTTTGACACCTGCCGGCATCTAGGCGTCCTGAAACCCCTATAAACACTTGAAAAAAAATTCATTCTCCCAAAAGTGTAGTGCGAAAGCCGTTTGCGTATATTCTTCGGAAGGCCTATTTTTACAACTTTTTAGCACAATCATGTTTAAAATAGAGGCGCGCGAGGTTCGTAAATAAAAAATTTTCAGCACGATGGCCTTTATCAGGAAAGAGACCAAAAAATCGGTGACCTACCTGCGGTTGGTTGAGAGTTACCGGGATGCCGATGGCAAGAGCCGGCACCGCACCCTATACAATTTGGGCAAGGCGCGGGACTATTCACCAGAATCCCTTAAAAGGATGGGCCAGGTTTTGTATGAACTTGGTGGGGGCACGCTGGAGGATTTGGAATCCAAACAGCTTAAAGAAAATGGCCGGTATTATTATGGTTTCCCATTGGTCGTCCGAAAATTACTGAAAGAGTATTCACTTGATAGGTTTTTGCAAAGACGGGCAAGCAACAGCGGGGTAGGGTATAACTTAACTGATAGTGTGTGCCTGCTAATTTGCGAAAGGTTCCATGATCCGGTAAGCAAGCTGGCCAACTACAAAAATCAGGATGATTACCTTGGGCTTTCCAAAATTGAGCTGCACCAGGTTTATCGCACCCTTGATCATTTATACGAAAGCCAGGAACAACTCAAGCATATGATTTACCAAAAGGGGCGGGATTTATTTAACCAAAAACTTGATGTTGTATTTTATGATGTGACTACATTCTATTTTGATAGCGACAAGGAAGATGGCTTTCGCGAAAAAGGCTTTGGCAAGGACGGTAAAATTGGTAAAACTATCATAGTGTTCGGAATACAGGGGATAGAAATAAAATACTACATCACCACTTACAAAAACAAGAAGCTCATCACTACATACAGCAAGAAAAGGGCGGCAAGGGACAAAGCACAGCGCGAAGAAAAAATAGAGAAAGCAAAAAAGCTAATGCAAAACCCCAGCCAATTAGAAAAAAAGGCGAAAATCCATTTTCTGAAAAAACAAGGGAAAAACACATACGTCTTTGATCAAGATAAAATTAGCAACAGTGAGCGCTTCGATGGTTTTTTGAGCGTTGCCACCAACAATAAAAACCTTTCGGTACCTCAAATCCTGGATGCTTACAAACAACTCTACAAAATAGAGCAATCCTTCCGAAGCTTCAAAACATTCTTGGAAACCCGCCCAATGTACCACTGGACAGAAAAAAGGATATTGGGCCACCTTGCCCTTTGCTACATCTCTTTTACACTGCTTAACCACCTGCAACTTCGCCTAAGGCAAAAACAGGCCCCACTAACTGAAAATCAAATCAGGAAAAGCTTGATGAAAATGCAGGTGAGCCTTTTAAGGCAAGACAAAAAAGAATACTACCTGACCTCGAAAACACCGGAAAATGCACACAAGATAATGAAAGCACTTCGGATCAGGAACCTCCCTGACCTGATACCAAAGGAAGCGATAAACAAATATTTGTAACTAAATGATAAAAAGGATGATACGAGACAGGCCATAAGAGGAACATACCCTTCAACTCTCCACTCACCCGATAAGAGGTGTAGTGCAAACCGTGATTTTATATATCATTGGTTTGTAGTAAGATAGACGATTTAGCTGTCAAACTCAAGAGAATTTCAAAATGAGAACCCAGTAATTTTGGACGATTCTCAATTCTAAATCACAATGTCTCAATAATTATGGATGCAATTGTTATATTGTCAAATTGATATACTGCTAAATTTCAGAATTCCTGACCTGATTACTATTATCAAATGAATTTGGAAAGTTCGTTCGTAATTGAGAGTGTCGCGTTTATTTTGGATTCTTAGTGTGAATTTGTGGTAAAATAATTAACAAGCACAGAGACACGGAGACACAAAGAAATTTAGAACTCAACCCATTGCCTGACTACTGTTTCACGAACTGAAAAAAAGCCTGTCGATAGCTTTGGCTGATAGGGATGCTCTGGTTGCCAACTTGCACATGATTTCGTTCTACGCTGTCGATATGCTGCATATTGATGATGAAAGAACGGTGCACCCGGATGAAATCTTTTGATGGCAGCAATTTACTGATTTCCTCAAAACTCATCAGCACCAATATCCGCTCTTCGCCACAATTCACTTCCAGGTAATCGCTCAGCCCTTTTATAAAACGGATGTTTTGCAATAAGACCCGTTGAATTTTGTTGCTTGTACGCAGGAAAATATAGTCCTTGTCGGGAACAGGTTTCATGGTTGGTGGTTCATTTGCCTGCCCTGCACAATGCTTTTCCCAGGCCCGGCTAACGGCTTTTACAAACCTTTCGAAGGAAAAAGGTTTAAGCAGGTAATCGCACACATCCAGGTCGAAACCACGCAGGGCATGCTGCGAGTAGGCCGTTGAGATGATCACTTGTGGCCGTGGGTTCATCAGTTCGATGGTTTGCAGACCGTCCAAACCCTCCATATTTATATCCATAAAAACCAGGTCAACCCCGGCCCGTTTCAAAAAAGCAATGGCATCGATACCTGAATTGAAATCAGCAACTTTTTCAAGAAATGGCACCTGCCCTGCAAACTCATCAATTTTACTGATAGCCAGCGGCTCGTCATCAACGGCAATATATTTCAGTACCTTTGTCATAATTCAAATTTTTTTAGTTGGTCGAGTTGCAGCTCTAAAAAGACCTCAAATTCCTTCTGTTCATCAACTATTTTCAATTTAAACCCATTTCCACCATACAACATCCCCAGCCGTTTTAAAACATTCTTAAGGCCGATGCCTGATCGTTCATCCATATTCCTGCTATCACGGATATGATTTTTGCAATACAACTTCAATTTCTGACCTTCCACTTTGATGGAAATTTGAAACAAGGGAGAGTTCCCCTTTAATGAGCCATGCTTGAACATGTTTTCGATAAACGGTGTTAATAACATAGGTGCGATAAACTGATTTTCCAGGTTCCCGTCAATAATAAAAGAAACATCCTTTTCATCAATCAACCTGAGTTTTTGCAATTCAAGGATACTGTTGATAAAATCAATTTCGTCCTTCAATTTTACCCTGTTAAGGTTCGCATCATACAACATATAACGCAGCAATTCGCTGAGTTTTACCACTGCCCCCGAAGCCCTTTTTTGATCTTTATAAATCAACGAGTCGATATTGTTGAGGGTGTTGAACAAAAAATGTGGGCTGAGCTGCGATTTCAGCAATTTCAATTCATTGGCCAGGTTTTCGGTTTTTAGTTTGTTTTTTTCGCTTTGCTCACGCACCCATTTCCGGGTAAGTTCAACTATGGACAGCAAACCAATAATCACGAACTGGGACGAAAAACCATTGAGGTAAGAGAACCCAAAGAATGTTGTATTGGCTAAAGCATCCGGCCATTTTAAAGGAAGTACGATGTAGAAATAAATGAGGCGTGTTACGAATATCGAAACCACCAGGGTGGGAAGGAACAGCAGCACAAAGCTGATAAATTTCTTCCGGTATAAAAACCGGGGGAAAAGAAAATAAACCACAAAATAAGCAGTGGCCACATTTACCAGGAAGGAGTAATAAATGTTGTCGAGCCAAAAAACGAAACTGTAGTTTGTATTGATGGAGTTAACAAAACAGAACAGTGCGTAAAGTGCCAGCCATGAGACCAGATGAATAAGGATTGTTGATATGCGGGTCGTTTGCTTCAATTTACATTTTTTACAAAGATATAGATTTAGTGTTTTCGTCATTTAAGCAATCGACCAAACCCGGGTTTTAATCGGTAGTATCCAGATTTTAATCGACAAACATATCTCACCGATTTTATAAGTGCTTTTGTAGATTTATGTTGCAAATCCATCGAATAGTTTTGCTGGTAATGAAAGATGAATTCATCTTTGTGTGCATATAGTAAATCAGGGTTTCCATCCCATCACTTCGTTCAGGGCTTTAAACCCTTTAATTTTTTTTGCCACGAAGCCACTAACACAAAAGTTGATTTCCGATTGGTGATTGTCGATTTTTGATTTAAGGTGTTGGAAATTCTGTCAAATCAAAAATCTTAAATCACTGTTCATCAATCTTAAATATAAAAACTTAACTTGATTGATAAGGGAAAATATTGCTAAACCAGGGCTGCTATCCCCTCGTTCCCCGGGGCTTTCATCCCTTAAATAAATAGAAAACATGAAAAGGACAACATTGATTTTTTGTATCACAGTTTGCCTGATGATAACCGGAGTA
>Ga0307929_1000991_pt1 | contig 24147 bp, 24 predicted proteins | sample AceLakmetage1330_FD_203160 | JGI IMG/M metagenome (GOLD analysis project Ga0307929, IMG submission 203160) | Saline water microbial communities from Ace Lake, Antarctica - #1330 | ecosystem: Environmental > Aquatic > Non-marine Saline and Alkaline > Saline | place: Antarctica: Ace Lake...
CAGCAGCCGTGGCGTTCGGGTCAGCAACATTGACGGATTCAAGGAAGCCGCCATTAGCAAGCGAGGTATCCGTGAAGTCTCGGTTACCAGCACCAGCCAACGCACCGCAGGCAAGCGGGCCTGATGCAAGCGCTGTCTCCGTGCTGCCCGGAGCCTGGATCGAGGTTTCAACCTGGGCAATACCGTCAGGCTTCACCTGAGCGATTGGCAGACGCGAGTGGTACTTCATGTAGTAGAAGCCAAACTCGGTCGAGTTGAGCTCTTCGGAGTAGTAACGAAGAGCAACACCGAATTGGCCGCTGTCCTTGGCCATGATGTCACGACCGCGTGTCGTGCCTTCAAGAGCAGCAACATTGCTCTTCTCGCCTGCATAGCCATTCAGCAGGATGCCCTGAGCCGAGCCATCTGACGGCAGATCAGTCAGATAGTGCTGCGACGAGCCGGTGGAGCAGCCGGTGCCGACGAGCTGTGAGTAACGAGCAGCCTGACCAAGCGCCGTTGCAAGGGCGCTGGTGCCGTTGGTTGCCGTATCACAGTTACGCAGGTTGGCACCGCCACGGATTGAACCGGAGTAGAAACCGACACCCTGGTTGCCGCCAAACTTAGAGTTGGCGTTGGCCACGTCGGAACTTGCGAAAGGTGTACCGGCGGGGTCGAGAGCGAAGGGCTCCCAGTCAAGCTGGTAGAAGGCTTCCAATGACAGATCGAACGGCAGGCCGACCGAACCGTACAAGGCCCAGACCGGGATCAGGCCTTCTTTGATTTGCACGCCCGGACGACGGAACGTGCTGACGTCAATCGGGTTCACCGAGTTGATGCCGTTGAAGATGAAGGTACCTTCACCCCAGGAGATAACCTGCTTACCTGCGCGGACGTTGACCGGCAGGCTGCCGAGATCGAAATCAGCCGACAGGTAAAGGTCGAGCAGACGCATATCGCGGCCGACTTCTTCCCGGTTGTTGTCGTCGATTCCGAAACGGTTGTAGGAGCCGTTGTTGTCCAGCACGAAGTCATAGAACTCGGTGGCACGGGCAAACAACGTGAAGTTGCGCCATGTCGCCTGCAGATCGTGGTTGGCTTTGACGTTACCTGACGTCAGATCGCCGGCACCAAAGTTGAGGAACCGGTCATCCGTATTTGCCGAGTCATCAAAGTTGTCGCCAATCGCCGCACCACCGACAACCGAATGGTTCGTCGAGGTAATCGGAGCTACCGATGCCGCAAAACCAAACGAGTTGGCTGAACCGGTCGGCGCCACAACAGTCACGCCACTGCTGGAGTTTTCGCGCGGATCGTAGTTACCGCCGTTGAATTCCGTCAGGAACTGCTTGCGCGCATCCTTGGTCTTCATCTGGACACCGACGGAAACCGTCGTGTCGAAGAATATCTTTAAGTCGCCGAATTCCGTTGACAGCGCTTGCGCCTGCCCCCCTGAAACCAGCAAGCCCACACCCACGGCACTGCCGAGTAGTGTGGATCGCAGATTGCGAGTAGCCATTTGAGCGATCCTCCTCGATCCTCGCTTATTTAGACGTAATGACGTGCAAGGAGGAGAAAGAGCACCCGATAACGAGCGTGATCCCTGTCCCCCCGGCCAGTCAGCATCCCTCGCGACTAGACCACTGGAAGCGTCGATCCGAGTCAACCCGGTTAAGGGGGTTTGTGACGGCGCGATAACATCATTCACAAATGGTATGGCTTTTTGGTCACGATTTGAGCGGTTTTGTTAACGATCTGATTACTATTCAGTCTTTGCTGCACCGCAATAATTCCATGGTCTCAGTCGGTTAGCGCATTCGACGCCACTCCCGCCGGATTGATTCGCACCTGCCTATTTTCGAGTCTTGTGTGCATGCACATGCGCCACAGTGGTTAATTTCAGCAGCCTGAAACCACCTCTTTTGGGGGTCTGGAAGGGCACCTGACTGCCGCCTCGCAAGGCCCGCCGGCACAGGCCCAAAACCCATCGATTTTGCCTGCATTTACCCGCCCTTAGGGCGGTATCGGCACCATGCGCACCTGAAATCTGCGGCGGTCAGCTGCCTCAGGCCACCGATCCGCGTCAAAATGTTCTCGCACCCCGCTATGGATTCGAGTTACGGTTCGGACATGTTCCTGCGTCCGAACAAGGCGACTGCAGCCCGGCACACGGTCCGGCAGCCTGCGGCAAACACTGAGCCAAGGAGATAAAAATGCCGACCCATGCTCTCTTCGCACCCGTCCTGGCCCTGACAACGGCTTTGGCCCTTGCGCCCGCCGCAATGGCGCAGCCCGCGCCCGATGCGCCCGCCCCCGAAGCCGCACAGTCGCCCGACGCCACCCAGTCTCCCGCTGAACCCCTTGGCACCGACGCCTACACAGCAATCCAGGAAGCCTTGCTGATGGCCGAGCCCGGCGCCGTCATCGAGTTGGGGCCTGGCCGCTATGAGCTGTCGGACGGCCTGTCGCTGGCGGTAGATGACGTCACCATCAAGGGGGCCGGCATGGACAAGACGATCCTGTCCTTCCGCAGCCAGAAATCCGGCGCTGAAGGTGTGCTGGTGGAATCGTCCGGCGTCACCTTGATGGATTTCGCCGTCGAGGACGCCAAGGGCGACGCCATCAAGATTGTCGGTGCCGACGGCATCTCCATCATCCGCGTGCGCGCTGAATGGACCAACGGGCCGGACCCCTTGAACGGCGCCTACGGCCTTTACCCGGTCGCCTCGAAGAATGTGCTGATCGACGGCTCGATCGCCCGCGGCGCATCTGACGCCGGCATTTATGTCGGCCAGTCGGACAACATCATCGTCCGCAACTCGCTTGCCGAGTTCAACGTCGCCGGCATCGAGATCGAGAACAGCTACGTTGCCGACGTCTATGACAATGTCGCCACCCGCAATACCGGCGGCATCCTGATCTTTGACCTGCCCGGCCTGCCCCAGCAGGGCGGTCATTCGGTGCGGGTTTTTGACAACAAGGTGTTTGACAACGACACCCCCAACTTCGCGCCTGCGGGCAACATTGTCGGCGGCGTACCCATGGGCACCGGCGTCATGGTGATGGCCAATTCCAAGGTCGAGGTTTTCAACAACACGATTGAGAACAATGCCACCACCGGCGTCCTCATCGTTGCCTATCCCAACGAATACGAAGACGAACAATATTATCCGTATCCCGAAGGCGTCTCGATCTACGGCAATACCTTCACCAATAGCGGCTTTGCCCCGGACAATGAGATCGGCGAACTCGTCTCTTCTATTTCCGGCACCCCGGTCCCCGACATCGTCTGGGACGGCAACATTCCCCTGTGGCACTACATTGCCGGCATCCCGGAAAATCGCGGCATCTATATCGGTGACAACAAAGGTTCGGCCGAAGACGGCCAGGCCAGCTTCATCGACCTCGACGTGATCCCCTATTTCACCTGGAGCTGGTTCCACTCTCCCAGCCGCACAACACCGGCCCACGCAGGCGGCGTGGATAAGTTGCCCGGCGCAGCCTTGCCGCAGGATCAGGCCGCCGTCGGCGGGTCGACTGAACAGTGAAGACCGCGCGCACACATTTGGTAGCTGCGATCACTGCCACGCTGCTGGCATTGATCGCAGCCCAGCCCGCCCAAGCCGATGTGGCAGTTGACGCCATCATTGCAGGCAAAGCCCCAAAGCAGCTTTCAGGCTTTGGGTTCTTTGCCGACGCGGTGGCGCAGCAACCAGCCGACGGCGTCTTGCCCTATGACCTGATCACGCCGCTGTTCACCGACTACGCAAAGAAACACCGCTTCGTCTTCGTGCCCGAAGGCCAAAGCGCGCCCTACAATCCCGACGATGTCTTTGCCCTGCCGGTCGGCTCGGCGCTGATAAAAACCTTCGCCTACCCGGCCGACATGCGCATGCCTGACGCCAATGTCCGCCTCGTCGAAACCCGCGTCCTTGCCCACACCCAAAAAGGCTGGCGCGCATATCCTTATGTGTGGAACGCGGAGATGACCGCGGCGGACTTGAAACCACTCGGTGCCAAGCAGGACATTTCATGGATTGACGCAGGCGGCGCTGAGAAAAGCACCCGCTACCTGGTCCCCAACATGAACCAGTGCCGCTCCTGCCACGTCAAAGGCCTGGGCCGTGACCGCCAGATGAGCCCCATCGGGCCTGAAGCCAAACACCTCAATCACGATTATCCGTATGCTGATGGGTTGGCAAACCAGCTGACCAGATGGACCAAGGCTGGCATCCTCACCGGCGCACCGGAAAACCCGGACGACGCCCCGCGCGTTGCCGACTGGGCGGATGAAACAGCCCCCATCGATGCGCGCGCCCGCGCCTATCTGGATATCAATTGCGCCCACTGTCACATGCCTGACGGCCCGGCCCATACATCCGGCCTCTATCTGGACACTCGCATCACCGACCCGGCGCAATACGGCATCTTCAAACGCCCGGTCGCCGCGGGCCGCGGCTCCGGCGGCTTTGATTTCGACATCGCCCCCGGTGAGCCGGATCACTCGATCCTGACCTACCGCCTTGATTCCGCCGACCCCGGCATCATGATGCCGGAGCTGGGCCGCACCATGATCCATGACGAAGGCGTCGAGCTGATCCGCGAATGGATTGCGCAGATGGAAGACTAGGCGGCATTTTTGTTGGTAACCTTCCCGCCCCCGCGGGGCCCTTATCCCCGCACCGGCTCGCGCGACATTCGACATTCACGCCGGCTGGCCACATTACCCCCGACCAACCGCCTGACTCTCGACGTCCCACGGGCTAGGATGAGAAAAAGCACGGCAAACATCAAAGGGACGAAACCATGGCCCACGATCTCATCATTCGCGGCGGCACCATTGCTGACGGCACCGGCAACCCCACCTTCACCGGCGACATCGCCATCAAGGACGGGAAGATTGCCGAGGTCGGCAAAGTCACCGGCACCGCAACCCGCGAGATCGACGCCAAGGGCGCGCTCGTCACCCCGGGCTGGGTTGATATCCACACCCATTATGATGCGCAGGCGACGTGGGATGAATCTCTTGCGCCTTCCTCCTGGCACGGTGTCACCACCGCCGTCATGGGCAATTGCGGCGTCGGCTTTGCGCCCGCAGCCCCCGATAAGCACGACTGGCTGATCGGCCTGATGGAAGGCGTCGAGGACATTCCCGGCGCAGCCATGACCGAGGGCCTTAAATGGGACTGGGAAAGTTTCCCCGGCTACCTCGATGCGCTCGACCGCCGCCACTATGCCATCGACATCGCCGCACAGGTGCCCCACGGCGCTGTGCGCGGCTATGTCATGGGCGAGCGTGGCGCCAAGAACGAAGAAGCCTCCGCCGACGACATCGCCAAGATGGCAGCCATCGTCGAAGAGGGCGTGCGCGCGGGCGCTGTCGGCTTCTCCACCTCACGCACATTCCTGCACAAGGCCATCGACGGCGAATACGTGCCCGGCACCTTCGCCAAGGAAGACGAGATCTTCGGCATCGGCGAAGCCTTGAAGCGCGTCGGCCACGGCGTCTTCCAGATGACCTCCAACCATAAGGACATGGATCAGGAGTTCGGCTGGATGGAGAAGATGGCGCGCGACATGGGCGTCACCGTCACCTTCAACCTGGTGCAAACCGACGAAGCCCCCGAGCTTTGGAAAAAGATGCTCGGTATGCTGGACAAGACGGCCGCTGAGAACCTGCCGCTCTACGCACAAGTCGCAGGCCGCCCTGCAGGCGTGCTGATGGGCTGGGAATGCACCGTGCATCCCTTCATCGCGTTCCCCAGCTGGGCCGAGCTTGCCATGCTCTCCCCCGAAGACCGCCGCACCCGCGTCACCGATCCTGATTTCCGGGCACGGATGATTGCCGAGACCCCCGCCGAGATGACTGGCTTTGCCGATTTCGTCACCCGCAGTTTCGAAAAAATGTTCGTGCTCGATGCAGGCGACGGTGCCACGCCCGATTACGAGCCCACCCCCGAACAAAGCATTGCCGCCATCGCCAAGGCGCGCGGCGTCAAACCCGAAGAGGTCATCTACGACGCCATGACCGCCAATGGCGGCGAGGGTCTTTTGTACTTCCCGCTGTTCAACTACACGTCCGGCGCCATGGACCCGATCCGCGACATGCTGCAGCACAGCCATACCAATATCGGCCTTGGTGATGGCGGCGCCCATTGCGGTGCCATCTGCGACGCGTCGATCCCCACTTTCATGCTTACCCACTGGGTGAAGGGCCGCACGCGCGGCGACAAGCTGCCGCTTGAATTCATCGTCAAGCGCCAGACCCGCGACACCGCCATGCTCTATGGCTTTGCCGATCGCGGCCTGATCGCGCCGGGCATGAAGGCCGACATCAACATCATCGACCTCGACCACCTGTCGATCCCCGCCCCGCACATGGCGCACGACCTGCCGGCAAACGGCCGCCGTCTGGTGCAGGAAGCCACCGGCTACATCGCCACCATCAAGTCCGGCGAAGTGACCTTCGAGAACGGCGTCGAGACCGGCGCACGCCCCGGCACCCTGCTGCGCGGACCGCAGGCGGCCTGAACGAAAAAATTACATCCCCGCACCGCAGATTTCGATTTGCAGATTTCAAAAAGGGGATAATGATTTCGTCAGGTGAGGCCCGCGCAACGCAAGCCCATTGCCCATAGCCATGTACCCAAAGCATGTGCCTGAGGAATTGTTGTGGCCCGAAAGCAGCAAGCCCGTCAGCCGACGCTCACCACTCTCGCTTGATGAAAGGATGCCACATGGCAAAGTTCGAGCAGAAATCCGCAAAGGCAGCAGCCAAGCCCTCACGCCCGGCAGCTCCCGCACCGGTGAAGGCAAAACCCTCAGCCGTTTCCACCCCTGCCAAGAAGCCCGCAGGCAAGAAGAAGTAGCAAAGCCGGTCTCCTGACCGGCCATCCGGGGCGGGCCTCATCCCAATGAGCGCCCGCCCTTTTTGTGTCTGCGCGTATCGTTGCTGATTGGCCGTCTAGGCGTTGACGGCGGCGAGATCGGTCTCGAACCGCTTCATGCAGAAATAGTCGCGCCATGCCCGGATGGTTGTGCCGTCCAGCTCAAACGCCCCCATCACCCGCAGCTCAAACCAATTGCCGTTCATCAGGAACCGGTCGGTGCGCTCGGTCAGCACCGTGCCGTCCGCCGCCTCGGCGATGCTGTGCACCACCCAGTCGATCTCCTGGCCCATATTGAAGAAACCTTCGAGGATGCCGCGGATCGCATCCTTCCCCGTCACCGGGTCCATCGGGATGTTGTGGTAAAAACTGGTGTCGTCGAAGAAGCCCAGCATGCGCTCGAAATCCTGCGCATTCCACGCCGCGATAAAGTCCTGCACCACATCAATATTCGCTGACATCGCCATGTCCCCCCCCTGTTTGTTTTTGGTTGTTTTTGACTATTTTCCCATCATCGCAAACAGCTTAGGCCGCACGTCGCTGCGGAAATAGTCCGGCACCCGCAACAAGGTCGCCGCGCGGGTCATGAGGTTTTCCTCAAACACATCGACGACGCCGTCCGCCGCGACAATCTCGAACATCATGTCCAGCACGGTCATGCGCCCGTCGCGGTCCATCTTTTCCGTCACCACATTGGTGAACTTGAAGAGGTCCGTCGCCTCGCGCTCGGCAATCTTGGCTTCGTTGAACAGGTCTTCCGCCTCACGGCCGGTCAGCCCGAACTGCTCCTTGAGCAGGTCCACCAGCTTCATCGCTTCCTCGATGGTCTCTTCCCCATCAATGGTCAGCGAGCGCACCAGCAAAATCGCAATCGCCCGGCGCAACTCATGCTCCGGCGTCTCATCCTCATGAGCCCCCACCAGTGATTTGAACCGTGTCGTTATATCGTCGAGAAATCCCACCTGATCCGTCCTTTAGCTATAGCCGTGCCGCGCACCCAAACTAGCCGCGCTGGTTAGCACACCCAGCATGGCCAATATATGACGGTGAGCACAGGCGAACGGAAATCCGGAAAGGAAAAAGGCCGGTGGTGCCGCTTGGGTAACTTGAAAACCCGACCCGACCATTGCGCAGTTTTTCCGTTATAGATGGTTTGACGCTCCATCATAACAGTGGACCGGTTTAGATCCCGCTGTCGCTAATTCAACCGATCAGGGACGGAAAACAAGGTCACCGAACCCCTGCTCAATAGCCACCGCCAACTCTTTTGCATTCTTCAGCTGGTGGGATACAAATTCGCTTCCAGAACAGAATGGCAGCCCTAATGCTGCGATGAGTGGGGCGTCGTAGTGACCCGAGAGGAGCAGGATGCCTTCTCGGGCTAAATGGTCACGAGTGCCTCTGCCGTTGTCCGAGCGGATGCGCCGCATGAAGTCTTGCTGCTGCGCCACCGCCTCCACCACATCGCGGGTAATAGGTTTCCTCTGCACTTCGCGAAACAGGGCGACCATGCGCTGGTTGCCAGATTGACCGGCGAATATACGCTCAATCACGTGGGGCTGCACCGTGCGCCAAAAGTTAGGCGGGTAGGGCTGATCAAGCTGCAACCAAAGTATGTTGGCAAATCCTGTAGCCGATACACTCTTCTTCGAGTCTTTGTTTTGGCCAAGCGTCAAGTATTCGGGTCGCGCCACGAACAGCCCAAGATAGCATGTTGCCCTCACCTCGTCGGCGGCAACAAGAATACAGGGGTGGTCGATGGCTTCGGTTGGGATCATCCAGTTGCTGCCCATCGTATTCTTGATATCCACGTCATGGTCAAGAATGACAGTATCCAACTTGCCTTTTGACAGGTGCAACATGGCGCGGAGTTCAATCTCAACCCGTGTGCCGATGTAAGTCTTTTCAGTTTTCTCTAGCTCGTCGTACGAACGCCGTCCCGTCTTCGGGGTCATAATCACATCGTCGACGCACTGGCGGAGCATCGCGGAAAACTTGGCTGCCAAGGCTTCCTTGCCACCAGCGCGTTCTATGATCTCGGCGGCAATCGCACAGAGAAGCTCGTGGTCAGGGTGGCCTGCAACAACAAGGCTGCCTGGAATGTTCTTTTTCAAATGTGCGTTGCTCTGAGAACCTAATGTGTCTCAGCAACCTGTCACAACAAATCTCAATTGGGAAGTTTAGGCGCTGACCGCTCGAAGCACGCGCTTCCGCAATGCCTTTGCAATCTGTGTCGATACAGCCCCAGCAACAGGCGGCGGAAATGCGTTTCCGACTTGCCTATAGGCGTTAGTCTTTGCGCCAGTGAAATGCCAGTCGTCGGGGAAACCCTGAATGCGGGCAACCATCGGAACCGTCAGACGAGGCATACCACTGTGGAAGGCCTCGGGAGGCTCCGGCGCTATGGTCCGCCCTTCAACACCCAATGTTGCCCATGCAGCACGAGCGCGAGTGGGACCAAGGTCGGGCCCACCATGTTTCTTGGACCCACCTACAATAGTTGGGGCGATTTCATCAGCCTTCGCGGCCCAGTCATCTGCACCACGCCAACCTCCAGCGGCCATAAGATCACGCAAGGTTTCGCCAACCGTGGGGGGGTTATGAGGATTGGGTTCTGGCCAATCAAAGAAATCCGCGCGCTCTTTTTGAATAGCTACGATCACAACGCGAGGTCGGAGTTGTGGCACTCCGTAATCCGACGCGTTAAGCAGCCGCCAGTCAGCCTTATAACCCAACTTGTCCAACTGCTTCTTTAACCGCTCGCGGTAATCATGAAAAACGGCGTCCAGAAAACCACGTACATTTTCGATCATCACGGCGCGCGGGCGAGCGGCCTCCACAATATCGATTGCATCATTAAACAGGTTGCGTTCGTCTTCCTCGCCAAGCTGTTTCCCGGCAACAGAGAAAGGGGGGCAAGGCAGGCCACCAGCCAGTAGATCCATACCTTTGTAGTCAGCGGCGCGCTCTTTGAAGATTCGCATATCTTCTTCCAGAACGTTCCACTTTGGCCTGTTGTGGCGCAGCGTATTGCAGCAGTGCTTGTCAATCTCGACCAGTGCGGTGTGAGCGAATCCGGATCTCTCCAGCCCAAGCGCCTGTCCGCCAGCGCCGGCACAAAGCTCTACAGATGTCAGCATGCTCCCCAGCCGCTTTCTATATCTAGAATCCGTTTTCACGACATGGGCCACCTTCACTGGAGCCACATGATTGTTCCTAATATGTTCTATATTATTAACCATGCGTCACGGCAAGCTATATTTGACGCGGAGCACTCGAAACAGCGCAAAATGCGCCCGCAGTATTGACGGAGAATTTGAAAGTGGTGCCGCTTGGGTGACTTGAACACCCGACCCCGTCATTACGAATGACGTGCTCTACCAGCTGAGCTAAAGCGGCTTACCGTATCGGGGGTCGCCTGAGCGAAACCCTTACCAGCGGGCGCGGAAGATAGGGGGAAAGAGGCACATTCGCAAGCCATGCATATGCGCCAATTTCACCTCCCCACGCGCCAAAACCTTAGCGGCCCCGTGGTTAATGAAGCCTGAGGCTATTCGGCGGCCTGTGCCGGGGTTTCCGGCGGCGTTTCCACTGGGGCTTCCACCGGCGCATCGAAAGGCACGTCGCCCGCCTCAGGCTCGTTGACCGTCAGCGACCCGTCTTCCTCCACCGTCACCGCCGCCTCATAGGCGGGCATTGCCGGTGCCGCGGGCTTTGCGTTGGCCTGCATGAAGGCGCGCACATCGTCCGCACTGACCTGCGCCACTTCCTCCATCGGGATATGGCCGACATTCTCATAAATCACCACAGTGGCATTGGGCAGCAACGCGCCAAACCGCCGGCCGACACTGACCGGGATCAGCGGGTCCTTGTCGCCCCACATCACCAGCGTCGGCGTTTCAATCTGCCGGACGGTCTCATCGGGCACGTTCTCGCGCGGGGTGGCAAACCGCTTGCGGGTCGCGTCGCGCGTGCCCGCCATCACATTGAGCTCCACATAACGGTCCACCATCGCCTCGGTGACGATGGATTTGTCCATGAAGACGCCGTTGAGCGCGTCTTCAAACACGAAGCGCGGCGTCAGCCAGCGCATCGCCGTGCCGACGCCGGGCATGTTGACCAGCGAGAACGACCGCGCCGCATCCCCTGAGGACACTTCGCTTTCATCGCGCGCGATACCCGCCGCGCAAACAAGAATGAGGCCCTCAAGGTCTTGCGGATACGTGACCGCATAATTGAGCGCGACGGCCCCGCCCATGGAGTTGCCGCCCAGCGTGAATTTTTCAACGCCCAGCTTGTGAACAGCCTCGCGGGTGAACGCGACCATGCCCGCAACAGAATAATCAGCGTCCGGCGTTGCCCCGGTCAGCCCGTGCGCCGGCATATCAAGCGAGATGACACGATAAGTGTCACCCAGCGCTGCCACCCACGGCTCCCATGTGTGAAGCGACGCATTGGAGCCGTGCACCAGCACCAGCACCTTGCCGTCCGGATTGCCTTCGTCGCGCATATGCGCAACCGCACCCGACCGCAGCGTGATGAACTGCGAGGTGTCGCTGCCATATTTGGCAATCAGCTCCTCGCGCGGAATATCAAAGCGCAGGAACGCCGCAATGATGACAGCAACCGCAATAGCGATCAGCGCCAGCGTGCCGAGAAAAATCCGCTTCAGCATGTATCCCCCCTCTAGCCGGCTTATCTGCCCCTACCAGGAGGCGCGCCGGTCTTCATCATCATCAAATGCGTCGGGACCCGGATCATCGGGGCGCGGCTGCATGACATCAATCTCGTCGTGAATATCAAGCAGTTCCGGTGTCGGTGGTGACGGCGCGACAGGTGCCGCCTTCATGGCAGCAGGCGTCGCAGGCGTCACATCAACCGGCGCAGGCCTGGTGGCCGGGGCGGACGGTACGGCGGGTGCCGGAGCCGGGGCAACCTTGCGCGGCGGCAGGACGACTGATTGCGCCGCCTGTGCCATTGCTTCTTCCGTAGACGAACTTTCCACCGGCACCATGGCCGAGGCGGGGGCGCGCCATTCAAGCGCATCAAAGGCACCAGACACCGGCACCACCGGCTGCCACTGCGGCGTGCGATACCCATCAGCAACCCATTGCGCATCAGCAGGCGCCTTGACGGAGCGCGACAGCCACTCGCGCGTCGCGCCCATATCGCCCATGCCTTCATATATCTCGGCCATCAACAGGCAGATGCGACGGCTGGGGAACGGTTCGGCAAACCGCGCCAGACGTTCGCGCGCGTCATCAAAATGCCGTGCGCCGATTGCCGCGCGGGCCACCAGCACGTCGCTTTCCACATGCGCCGGGTTGCACGAGGCAAGCGCCCGCGCGCGCTTCAGGCGGGCTTCGGTATTCTCGGCAGGGAACAGATCCAAAAACACATCCGCCAGATCAGGATGCGGCGTGCGGCTCCAGGTATCTTCGATAATCTTCTGCGCCCGGCGCGCGCGCCCGTCCTGCGAAATCAGCCGCGCAGCAAGCGCTGCCGCAGGGACAAGGTCAGGCGCCAGGTCACGCGCTTCAATCGCATGGCGCAGCGCCTGCGCGCGGATCTCCTGCACGCTACGCGCATCATCCGTATCCAGATCTTCTTCGTCGCGCGGGCCATCCGGCTCACTGATCCGCGCGGCTTCCACCTGTGCCAGCCCGGTCAATAACACGGCCCGGCGGCGGCGCGCATCACTGCGCTCCACCAGCCCCTGGCCAAGCGCCCGGTCGAGCGTCTCAAGGGCTGCCGCATAGTCACCACTGCGCGCTTCAATGGCGAACTTGCCTTCAAACGCCCACGGCGTCGCCGGCGCTGAATCAAGCGCGCGGGCCGCGTGCAGGCGCGCCTGCTCATAGTCACCCGCCGCCATCGCGTGTTCAAAAAGACCCTTGAGGGCCAGCCCGTGTGTCTCGGGTGCTGCGAGCATTGCCTTGAAGGCCCGCCCGCTGGCAACTTCATCGCCATTCAGCCGCGCCGCCTGAGCCGACAACAAAAGCGTCATCGCCGGCTGGTCAAGCAGCTTGTCGGCGCGCTCCGCATAGCGCTTGGCACCAACCCCATCGCCGGACGCCACCGCGAGCAACCCGCGCGACAAGGCTTCATAGCCCCGCACTTCCTTGCGGCTCTGCCAGAAGCCCGCCACATTGCCCGGCCCATGCAGCACAAAGGTAATGACGCGCTCGGCAAAGATCGCCGTCCCCACAAGCAGCGCTGTAAGGCCAAGCGCCGTTGCAACACTCATGGCAATCTGCGTGCCGCCGATCGTCGCGACGATTTCGCCCGGCGCCCCGGCAATCGCTGCCGCCAGCGCCGCCAATAGGGCGACAATAAAGAAGTACCAAAGAGCGCGGATCATTCAGCAGCGCTCCCTGTTTTGGCTGCAGGCCCGGTTTCAACTGCAGGCCCGGTTTCAACTGCAGGACTGTGCGCACGCGCCAGATCCGTCAGCAGTAGCCGGCGCATATCCCCGATCAGCGCATTGACGCTGGCCCGTGCGCGGGCGGCGTCAAGCCAGCCAGCAAGTTCAGCCGCGGCAGGCCCTTCAATGCTTTCAACCAGCGCAACAGCATCAGCCACTTTGCCGTCGCCCAACGCTATTTCGGCGCGGGCGAGCTTTGCTTCCACGCTGTCGCCCTCAATGTCACCGGTGCGGCGCACCGTGACCAGCGACAGGGCGTTGCCCGACAAACGCTGCCAGAACCCGTCCTGCGCGCCAGCAGCTTCCGCCTTCAAGGCCGCACGGGCTGCAGGCTGCAACTGCCGCAGCAATGTGTTGGCATCCGCAACGCCGGTTTGCGCGACACCCTGCAGGGCCGCAACCTGTTCAGCGCCCGGCGCCAGCGCATCAACCGCTGCAAGTTCTTCGGCAAATGCCCCGCCTTCATTGGCAGCACCTGAAAGACTTGCAAGCGCGATCCCCAATGCCGCGCGGCGCGCCGCCTCAGGCCGGTCAACCCGTGTCTCGACAGCCGACAGCCTTGCATCAAGCGCCGCACTCCCGTCTGCAAGCGCATCGATACGCGCAGCGTGTGCGGCAAGCGTTTCGCGAACCGCATCGGCACGCGCGCCCAGCGCCCCGATCTCGGTACGGACACTGCCAAGCTCGGTTGCCTGCGTGCCCTGTTGCGCACCAATCGCGGCAACCCCTGCTTCCATCGCGGCAACCCGCCGCTCCGCGGCCTGTGCGCTTTGGTTGGCGGCTTCGGTCACGGCCAGCCGTGTCTCAAGGCCGGCAATCACTGCCTGCAAGGCTTCAATCTGGTCCGGCTGCACGGCTGTTTGCGCAACGCTTACCCCGGCTTCCGCATCGACCAGCCGCCCGTCAATTTCTGTGATCAGCCGCAGCGCCGCATTCAGATCTTCGGCGCGCGCCAGACCGTCGGTCTCGGTGCCCGTTGCCGTCGCCACCTGGCCTTCAACCTGCTGAAGCTGCTCATTGAACGTGTCGCGGGCATCCTGCGCCGCGCGCAATTCACCGCCCAGCCGCTCAACGTCGCGCAGCAGCGCCGCGATGCGCGTATCAGCGGCATCAAGCCTGCCTGCCACATCGCCGGATGCCACCGGGCCAACGCCCGTCATCCCGTTGATCATACCCGTCTGCCACAGCACCGCCGCCAACAGTGCCGCACCGACAAAGAATGCCACCACCGGCGCTGCATAGGTCATCGCAGACCCGCCGCCGGTTGCCGTCGCAGCATCGGTCACATCCTCCGCCGTGCCGTCAATGACCCGCGCCTTGCGCTTGTCATCACCACCGGCCGCAGAGCTGCTGGATGTATCGGTGCCGGGTTTGGCGTCTTCACTGTCACTTGGGGTCATGGTGCGGCGGGAGCTCATACTTGGGGGGCGGCAGGATACTGCCGAAACGGCGATTGCGAAGATTAGAAGGCTCTTATGGAGACAACAAGGCAAGCAGATGAGTGGTTTGCGGTTCAGGTGCAACCACCAGCGGCGCCTCAATATGGCCTTGCAGCACATGCGCCACCGCATGCGACAGGCAGAAAGCCTTTACGCCCCGCGCCTTATCCAGCAATCCGGCCCCCTCCAGCGCGTCCAGATAGGTGCGCGCACTCCGCGGAGAAAACAACAAAACCGCATCAATTGTTCCCTCAAGAAACGCCGCCAGCGCTGATTCCGGCATCCGCTCAGTCTTCGCCGCGTCATAGGCAATGACCCGGCGCGCCTCAAAGCCGTGTTGCGCCAGCGCCCCCACCAGGTCACCAGCCGCAGCCTTGCCGGAAATATGCAGCAACGTTCCAGCTTCAGGAGATGCGGTTTCAGCAACCAACAAGGCCAGCGCCTCAACGTTTCCCCCCGCGATCTCGACATCGCGCCACCCGGTCGCCCGGGCTGCTTTGGCGGTTGCAGGCCCCACCACATAGGCAGGCACCCCTGGCGGCGGGGCCATGACATCGGCAAAGGCCCGCACCCCGTTGGCACTGGTGAACAGCACCCCCTGCACGCCCGCCATATCAATGGTCGGCCTCAGAAACCGCACCTGCATCAACGGCGCGACGATCGGCTCATGCCCAAGCGATAGAAGCTCTGCTGCCAGTATCGACGCATCAGGCTCAGGCCGTGTAATCAGAATGCGCAAAATGCGTCACCCCAGATTGGCGACGAAATCCGCGCCCGCTTCCTGCTTGATTCGCTTGCCCGCCTCCGTGCCCAGCGCCAACGCACCGGCAACGGATGCCACACCATGAAAGCGGAAGTCGCGCACGCCGTCTTCAGACAAAAGTACGGCAGTCAGCGATACGCGCCCCTTGCTGTCCAGCACCGCATGGCCACCGATGGGCGTACGACAGGTGCCGTCCAGCTCCGCCAGCATCGCCCGCTCGCAATCCACGCACAGGCTGGTATCGGCATCATTCAGCACCGACACAAGTTCGCGCACATCAACCGCGTCGCGGCGGATCTCAATGCCGATAGCCCCCTGTCCAACGGCGGGGATCATCTCGGGCGGCGCCATCACGCACGTTGCCTTGTCCTCAAAACCCAGCCGCTTGAGCCCGGCCAGCGCCAGCATCGTGCCCTGCACGTCACCGCGCGCCAGCTTCTCCAGGCGGGTTTGTACATTGCCGCGAAAATTGATGATCTCAACGTCGGGCCGCATGGCTTTTATCTGTGCCCCGCGCCGCAGCGACGCCGTGCCGACAACCGCCCCGTTGGGTAGGTCGCGCGGATGTGCCGCCACCGGGCTCAGCCATACGTCCCGCGTATCCTCGCGCGGCAGCATCGCGGCAATCTCAAACGCATCATCAATCACCGTCTCCACATCTTTCATAGAGTGGACCGCCAAATGAATTTCGTCGGCCCGCAATGCGGCTTCCAGCTCCAGCGCGAACAGCCCCTTGCCGCCAATCTCAGCCAGCGGCCGCGACTGTTCCCTGTCACCGGTGGTGGAAATCGGCACCACTTCGACGGCTTTTTCCGCCAGTCCGTGCACCTCGCGCAGCCTGGCCGCGACCTCATTGGCCTGCACCAGCGCCAGCGGACTGCCACGCGTGCCAAGGCGCAGGGGATTGGTGGCTGAAAAGGAAAGCGGCATGAAACCTCGACCGGACCAGTGAAAATGCTCTATTGAGCGCGCATGGATAGCACATCGGACCATATGGCCAACGCAGGCGCCCAAGCCAAGGACTTTACCGTCCTCGGCATCGAAACAAGCTGCGACGAAACCGCCGCCAGCGTTGTGACGGGTCGGCCCCCTCTGTCCGGAGAAAAGGGTACGCCCGGCCAAATCAGGTCAAACCTCGTACTATCTCAGTTCGACGAGCACGCACCCTATGGCGGCGTTGTGCCGGAAATCGCCGCCCGCGCCCATATTGACCATCTTGATTCGCTGATCGCCTCAGCTTTGCGCGAAGCGGACATCGCGCTGAGCGATGTGGACGCCATTGCCGCTACGTCAGGCCCCGGCCTTGTCGGCGGGCTAATGGTCGGCCTCGTCACCGGCAAGGCGCTGGCCTTTGCCGCAAAAAAACCATTTGTCGCCGTCAATCACCTCGAAGCCCATGCGCTCACGGCACGCATGGTGGCCGGCACACCGTTCCCCTATCTCGTGCTGCTGGTTTCAGGCGGCCACACCCAGCTTCTGGAATGTCGCGGTGTCGGCGACTACACGCTGCTCGGCACGACGCTGGATGACGCCGTCGGCGAAGCCTTCGACAAGACCGCAAAGCTCATGGGTCTTGGCTATCCCGGCGGGCCACATGTCGAAAAATGGGCCTTGAAGGGCGACCCCAAGCGCTTCGACCTGCCCCGCCCGATGAAGGGCCGTCCCGGCGCGGACTTTTCCTTTGCCGGCCTCAAGACCGCCTTGCGCCAGACCGTCACCAAGCTGGTGCCCTTGACGCAAACTGATCTGGCCGACGCCGCAGCCTCGTTCCAGGCCGCCGTCGCCGACACCATCGAGGACCGCACCCGCAACGCCATGCAGATGATGCGCGACAGCACCGGGCTGACCGGTACCATTCCCTTTGTGGTGGCGGGCGGCGTTGCCTCCAACAAGACTTTGCGCGCACGCCTTGAGACCCTGGCCACGGCGCAGGGCTTCACCCTCATCGCCCCGCCGCTGCCGCTGTGCACCGACAACGCCGCGATGATCGCCTGGGCCGGCATCGAGCGCATGGCGATCGGCAGCACCGACCCGCTCTCCACAGGCCCGCGCGCGCGCTGGCCGCTGGCGGACCTCTCCTGAGCACAAAAAAATGGGGCCGCATGAAAATGCGGCCCCAGTTGGAAACCCGTCGTCATGGCCCGGGGATGTGGACCGGACGCGGGGAGGAAGAAGCGGTGAGGCATCAGGGCGGCGGCAGGCCCGGAGGAGAAAGGGCCGGGCCGCCCAGAAGCCTCAATGTCGTCAGATAAGGTTCGCGGCCTCTGCCACGAGCGCCACCACATAGGCTGCCAGCACAAACGTACCGACGGCTACGCTGATCTTCACGTTGAGAGGCGTTGGATAAAGTTCGGGAAGATGTGTCTGCTTGGTTGCGTTGTTCATTGGTCGTCTCCATCACGTACGGGAAATTGGGGGACTGCCATGGATGAAATTGTCTGGCCGGGGAAAGTCAGACAATTATCCCGCGGGTCATCACCTCGGCGATGAGCGCCACCGCATAAAGTGTCACTGCTACAACCGGCAAATGGCGGCTGACCGGACTTGCAAGCCTCAATGATGCGTAGGTCATGGGGAGCCCCTTTTATTCCTTGCTGATGCCGCCAAACCGCCATCGGTTTGACCCGGCATCTCCGGACAGCCCGTCCGGTAAGGGGGATATAGGGGTGCTTCTGCTAGGAAACAATGAACAATTCTCAAAACATTTATTGTTTAGAAGCGCTCGAGGGATACAGCTAACTATCTAAAATAAAAGGGATTTTTGGAATAGACGCCAGAAATCGAAAACCGGCCACAGCCCGCCGAGTCCAAAATCCTGAGGAAAACCGGGGCGATGTTGCCCAAGCCCGGCACCTCGCCAGATCGTGCAAGGCTGGATTGCGCTTATACGGACTGCCGCACCGAGCCGGACCCTTCAGGGTCCGGCCTGCTGCCACCGACAAACAAGGTGCGGTCGGGGCACAAACCGCCAAGCACCAGATCAAACACACCGGAGAGTTCGCGCTCCAGATTGTCTAACGTGAGGCGGGACCACAGCTGCGGATAGCTGAATTTCATGGTGGCCGATTGCAACATTTCGGCGGTGAACCGCACATCATTGGTGGCAAACTCACCAAGCTCGCGGCCATTGGCGATGATTTCCATCAGGATATGTCGTTCGCGCTCAAGCAAATCATTGGAAAATTGCGGCCGTTCGGCGGAGACCGTCTGCGCCAGCTCGATAATCTTCGGGTCCTTCTCAAGCCGCGTATAGGTCATGCGCAGCTTGCCGAAGAGATAGTCCCGCAACGCCTGCGTCGCGGATTTGCCCGGCGCGCGGATGGCGCGGGCCAGCTCGTTCATTGTTTCAACCGACGCCGCCTTGGCAATTTCTTCGGCCAGATCGAGTTTGCCTTCAAAAAAGCGGTACAGATTACCCGGCGACATGTCGCAGTCGCGCGCAATCTCGGCCATGGTTGTCTTGCCATAGCCATAGTGCCAAAAGCGCTCGCGCGCCGCTGCCAGTATTTGGTCCCTGGTATCGTCTTTTTCTTTCATGACCCTGAGTGTAAAGAGCCAGAGTGAATAATCAACGAACCATTCAGCGCACCCGAACCGCCCCGATCCACAACCTGACCGTGATCGGCGCGGGTGCCTGGGGCACGGCGCTTGCCGGCGTTGCTGCCCGCGCCGGGCGCACCGTCACCTTGTGGGCCTATGAGGCCGAGGTCGCGCAGTCCATCAACACCGCCCATGAGAACACCATGTTCCTGAAGGGCATACCGCTGGACGAAAAGATCCGCGCCACCACATCGCTCGAAGACGCTGCCCCCGGAGCCGACGCCGTGCTGCTGGTCTGCCCCGCACAGGCGCTGCGCACCGTCACCACCCAACTCGCACCACACCTTGCAGACGGCACCCCCGTCGCCATTTGCGCCAAGGGCATCGAGCAGGCATCCGGCAAGCTGATGACCCAGGTGATGGCCGAGACACTTCCCAACGCCGTCCCCGCCGTCCTCTCCGGCCCATCCTTTGCCGCCGACGTCGCACGCGGATTACCGACTGCCGTCACCCTTGCCTGCGCTGACGACGAAACCGGCGCGGCGCTGATCGACGCCATGGGCATCCCCACCTTCCGGCCCTATCTGGCGGATGACCTGGTTGGCGCTGAACTCGGCGGCTCTGTCAAAAACGTGCTCGCCATCGCCTGCGGTATTGTTGCCGGCAAGCAGCTCGGTGCGTCCGCTGCCGCCGCCCTCACCGCGCGCGGCTTCGCTGAAATGACCCGCCTGGGCATAGCCCTTGGCGCAAAGCCTGAAACCCTCGGCGGTCTATCGGGCCTTGGCGACCTGATCCTCACTTGCGGCTCACAGCAAAGCCGCAACATGTCGTTGGGGGCTGCACTTGGCGAAGGCCGCACACTGGCAGATGTACTTGGCGAACGCATATCAGTTGCCGAGGGTGTCGCAAGTGCACCCGCCGTTGTCGCGCTTGCAAAAAGCCAGAACATTGAAATGCCCATCTGCGAAGCGGTGGCGGATGTCGTCGCCGGACACAGCAGCGTGGACGACGCCATCACATCTCTTCTGTCACGCCCCTTCAAACGCGAAGCGTGAGCCACTTGCACCGCACGGCCCCCTCGCGCATCTTTCCGCGCAACACACAAACCCATTAAGGACGCCCCATGCTCTTCGCGCTCACCTGCATCGACAAACCCGCCAGCGAGGATCTGCGTCTCGCCAACCGCGACGCGCATCTCGCCTATTGGGGCAATACCGGCGTCGTCAAACTTGGCGGCCCCTTCACCGATGACGCAGGCGAACACATGGAAGGCTCGTTGCTTGTGATCGATGTTGCCACCCGCGCCACAGCCGAAGCGCTGCAGGCCGACGACCCCTACCAGACCGCCGGCCTGTTCGCCCGCGTCGACATCCGCGCCTGGAAATGGCTGCTCGGCAACTAGGGAGAAACACGCATGGCCTACTGGCTGTTTAAGTCCGAACCCGGAACATGGTCATGGAATGACCAGGTGAAATGCGGCGCCAAAGGCACCTGCTGGGACGGCGTGCGCAACTACATGGCCAACAATTTCATGAAGGATATGAAGATTGGCGACAAGGGCTTCTTCTATCACTCGGTGAATGAAAAGCAGATCGTCGGCCTCGTCGAAGTCATCGGCGAACACGTGCCCGACCCCAAGGACGAAAAAGGCAAGTTCGGCATGGTGCAGCTAAAAGCGCTCGACCCCATGCCCAATTTCGTCACCCTCGCCGACATCAAGGGCGAACCAACCCTCGAAGACATGGTGCTGGTCAAGAACTCCCGCCTCTCCGTCCAGCCGGTCACGCCCGCCGAATGGCAAAAAGTCTGCGCCATGGGCGGGATGAAAAAGGCCCCGTAAAGGACGCATGCCATGACACCTGACCGGAGGCGGAAGACATCATGAGCGCATGGCATATCCGCCCCGGCGCGCCCACGCCCGGCACACGCCTTTGCCCGCTCAATGAAATCCGCGAGCCCGGCGCGCGCGGCTTCCTGTTCGGCGCGGGCAAGGAACGCTTCGACATGTTCGTGGTCCGCCAGGGCGACAAGGTTGTCGCCTATGTCAACGAATGCCCGCACGCCTTAACGCCGCTTGAAACATGGGCCGACAAATTCCTGACGCTGGATGAAACGCAGATCATCTGCTCCACCCATGGTGCAGTGTTCGAAATCGCTGACGGGCTGTGCACGTCGGGACCCTGCACCGGCAAACATCTGGTGCCGATCCCCGTCGCCGTGCAGGACGGTATGATTGTCATCGCCGCCTGACCTGCGCCCATCATGGGGGAAAATTTTGGCGGCTGGCAGTAGTCAGCTCGCCGCAAACGCCTCAAAGCTCGCCTTGAGCCCCGTCACCGACAGCGCCACCAGCTTGCCGCCGTCTTCGGGCTTCGCCAGTGTCGGATCAGACCCCATGCGCCCGTCGGGAAACTTGTTGCGGTAATCTTCCGCGTCGGTGTAGCGCCCATTGGGCGCGATTGTGGGGCTCACATCCGCCGTCTTGATCGAGTCCGGATACGCCCATTGCGTCACTGCAATTTCAGACGGCGTCGCGTGGCTGCCATGCCCCTTGCCATATGTGCCCATGCACATGTCCATCACCGGCTTGTAGTCCCACCAGTTGTCCAGCTTGCATTTGAGCGGCCCGCGATTTGTCGCCTCACCCGCCAGCGACCGGTCTGCATAAATCTCCGAGAACGCCGCATTGATGGTGGAGATATTGCCGCCATGCCCGTTGAAGAACAGCACCCGCTCAAACCCGTGCACCGCCAGCGACGACACCCAGTCATGGATCGCCGCAATCATTGTCGAGGGCCGCAGGGTCATCGACCCGGCAAACCCCAGATGATGCTGCGCGCAGCCCACATTGAAGGTCGGCCCCACCAGCATGTCCGCATCTTTTTGCGCCTCATGCGAAATGATCTCCGGACACAGCGCATCGGTGCCGATAAGCCCCGTCGGCCCATGCTGCTCCGTCGAGCCGATGGGAATGACAATGGCCTTTGACCGGGTCAGATAGTCATCGACTTCGGGCCAGGTGGATTGATGCAAAAGCATGAGCGAGTGTCCTTACAGTAATATCTCGAATTCGATTTCATCACGGATCGCAATGCCCTGGTGCCCGGTCAGGGGGATTTCCGGTTTGAGCTTGCGTGCCTGCGCAATGGCATTGACGCCGACTAGGGCGATGGTCATGCCAATGATCTGGTAAAAACCAATGGCCTGCAGATTGTCGTTTGTGGTGATCAGATGCACCCGTCTGAGGTCCGCCTGCCGGGCCACATTCACCATTTCGGCCATCAGCGCCCGCCCGACACCCGATACGGCACCTGTTGATGCAAGCGCCACCACTTCCAGTTCGTCCGCCTCAATCAGATAGGCAGCGACACCGGCGAATACACCGTCTGACAGCGCAACACAGGCCGGAATATCAAATGGATCGACCAAACGCCCCAGGGACACCACACGGTCTCCCCAAACCTGCCGCATGAGGTCATGCGCAGCCGTTCGGGTGGCATCATCAAGCGCAACGACGCCTATGTCAGGTTTCTTGCCCATCGCCAGTAGCTTGACCTATCCGCCCCTTCCACGGCAAATCGCAGGTGAAACCTATTTCCGCCGCAAGCGAAAGACATCATGACCGACACAAAAAACACCGGGCCTCTCGCAGGCGTCAAAATCGTTGACTGCACGTCAGTGGTACTCGGCGCCTACGCCATGCAGATTTTGGGCGATCTCGGCGCCGAGATCATCAAGATCGAAGCCCCCACGGCGGAAGGCTCACCCGGCGGCGACATTTTGCGCTGGGGCGGCAAATCCCCGGTCGGCCCCGGCATGGGCCCCTTGTTCATGACCTACAACCGCAACAAGCGCTCCGTTGTGCTTGACCTGCGCAAGGAAGAAGCCCGCGCGGCCCTGATGACCCTCATCAAGGACGCCGACGTCTTCGCTTCCAACATCCGCTATGCGGGCATGGAGCGGCTGGGCATCGACTATGAGGGCGTCAAAAAGATCAATCCGGACATCGTCTATGTGCACGCCGCGGGCTTTGGCAAGGATGGCGCCTATGGCGGCTTACAGGCCTATGATGATCTGATCCAGGCAGCGTCCGGCGGCACCGACCTTTTGCCCCGCGTCAACAAGCGCGCCGGTCTTGAAGGCGAACAGTTTGAGCGCCCCGCCTATCTGCCAAGCCTCGTCGCCGACAAGACCACCGGCCTGCACATGGTCTACGCAACATTGGCCGCGCTCTATCACAAGCAAAAAACCGGCGAAGGCCAGTTCGTCGAAGTTCCGATGTTGGAATGTTTTACGAGTTTCACCATGAGCGAAAACCTCTACGGCCACTGCTTCGAGCCGCCGGTAGGCGACTACGGCTATTCGCGCGTCCTCAACCCGAACCGCCGCCCGTTCAAGACCGCCGACGGCTATCTCTCGATCGTTCCGTATTCGGATCGTCAGTGGGATGATTTCTTTGAGCTTGGTGGCCGCAAGGGATTGTTGCAAAGCGACGAGCGCTTCAACACCTACCAGAACCGCACCCAAAACGTGCTGGCGCTCTATGCACTGGTGGAAGAAGTCGCCCAGACCCGCACCAGCGAGGAATGGATCAATCTCTTAAAGCAGAAAAACATTCCGGCCATGCGCGTCAACCGCCTCGACGACGTCACAAGCGACCCGCACCTGCAATCCATCAACTTCTTCGAAAAACACCAGCACCCCACCGAAGGCACCTACGTGGCCATGAAGCAGCCCGTCAGCTTCTCAAAAACCCCGGCAACCCACCGCCACCACCCGCCGGCACTTGGCGTGGACACGCAGGCCGTATTGCGGGAAGCTGGGCTGAGTGAGGATGAGATCAGAAACGTTGCGGGAGGTGTGTGACGACTGTGGGCACAGAGATCGTTATCATTCTGATACCGGTTTTCTCTGCGCTTCTCGGCGCCGTGGCGATCGGGATTTCCACTCTCACCAACCCCATTGGCTACAGCGGTTTTGGCTACCGATTGCTGCTTCTCATGGGGGCGTGGCTAGCTTGGTATCTTTGGTCTTTGTGTGACCATGTGAGCCAGCAACTAGGCTTCAACTACCTGCCTCAATTTAACATCCAGTACTTTATGTTCACGCTGCCAT
>Ga0307929_1000993_pt1 | contig 24144 bp, 28 predicted proteins | sample AceLakmetage1330_FD_203160 | JGI IMG/M metagenome (GOLD analysis project Ga0307929, IMG submission 203160) | Saline water microbial communities from Ace Lake, Antarctica - #1330 | ecosystem: Environmental > Aquatic > Non-marine Saline and Alkaline > Saline | place: Antarctica: Ace Lake...
GAAATAGGTCATCTCGTTGTACAGACCATTCATCACACCTTCAGCACTTGTACCGTTATCTCCTGCAATAAAGAAAATCAGCGTATTGTCCATTTCGCCCATGTCTTCAATCGCTTGCAGTAATCGTCCAATTTCTTTATCAGTCATACTTAAAAATCAGGCAAACACTTCAGCCTGGCGTGCAAACAATTTTTTCTCATTGGCCGAAAGGTTTTCCCAGTCCTTAATGTCATCAGGTTTTTTGGCCAGCTTTGTTCCATCAGGAATAACACCACTTGCAAGTTGGTTTTTATGTATTCTTTCGCGGATTACATCCCAACCTTCATCAAATTCCCCTTTTTCTTTATCAATATAACTTTGAGGAACATGGTGAGGAGCATGCACTGCACCCGGTACGAAATAGATAAAGAATGGTTTATCAGGAGTAAGGGCCTGCTGGAAACGCATCCATTCAATGGATTTTGTAGTCATATCGTTCATGAAGTGATACTCACCATCATTGGCCGTTTCTACTCTATTTTGATTATGATAAACTGCTGGTTCCCACTGGTTGGTTTCGCCACCAATAAAACCATAAAACTCATCAAATCCCTGGTGATTTGGCCAGCGGGTCATAGGTCCGGAAGGGCTGACTTCCCAAACAGCAGTTTCGTGCCATTTACCAAATGCACCGGTACTGTAGCCATTTAGACTTAACATGGTTCCTATACTTGCACAATCATCTGGTAACATTCCGGTGTAACCTGGAAATGAAGTGGCCACTTCGGTAATTTTACCCATGGCAGCCGAATGATGGTTGCGACCCGTTTTAAGTGCTTGCCTGGTGGGCGAGCACAAGGCCGTGGAATGGAAATGGTTGTAAGCCAAACCTGTTTCTGCCAGCTTGTCGAAATGAGGTGTTGGTGTTACCCCTCCAAAATGGGAAGTACCACCAAAACCAAGGTCATTAATCATAATGATGACCACATTGGGTGCATCTTTTGGTACCCCAAATGTGTAGGGTGTGGGTGATTTAACATTGTGTGCATCTTGCTCGGTATATTGTGGCGGAGCAGGTGCTTTAACAGGCAGAACTGTTCTGTCTATTTTTTGGGCAAACAATGTCCCTGGCAATAGCATAAAGACCATCAGTCCAGCTATTGCGACTTTTAAAAGTTGTTTTGTTTTTTCATTGTTTTAAAATTTAGTGATGATTACTTATTTATTTTCTTGATTTTATTCATTGGATAAGTTTGATAGAAATAAGGTTTTTCAAGACCGTATAATCTCAGGTATAAGAAGAATGATTCTCCCGCATTGGTCTGCACCCAATTTGCTTCTTTTCCTTCAGGCGCTGTTGGACCAAAATATAAATCTACCGAACCATCGTCATTCTTTATAAGGTTTTTATCCCGGGAGGATAAGTCTGACCTTTTGGTTTCATTCCTGATGATCAATCTGTTTTCAATATCATAAACTGTTATAGACCAAAAATTAGCTGCCGGTGGATTGGGTTCAAGTCTTAGCGTGTAGTTATTGCCACCCATCAAGGCGTTTTCATCAGCATCGTAATATGATCCCAAGTAAGCTGATCCCTGACCTGCAACCCGTGAAACCATGCCGGCAGAAGTTGTAGTTGCTTCAAAACCATAGGATGCCCGTTCATTAAACATAGAATAGCTTGCTAAATCAATTTTAGGATCCATACCAGCCATAGCATCTTCCCAACCCGAATCGTCACCATAAAGTGCAGTAGGAAACATTTCTTTTGTTTTATTGAACGAAGTGGCCTGGGCCATTGCCATACCAACTTTTAAGCCTTCCAATAAAGTCTCTTTTTGTTCATCTGTTGGGTTAAATTCTTTGCCTTTTTCAATACCCAGGTCTTTTAACCAGGCATAGAAAAAGCGGTCGCGATCGGCCATAGGTTCTTTCTGAACGTATTTATTAACCAACTCCCAGAATTTCATATCTCTTGGCTGTGTATTAAGGGCGATTTTATCGCCCGATTTAGCCGCATCCCCAGTACCCAGTGCGCGGTAGAAGTACAGCACCAAAAAGGTGTTAGATTGAATGATCTCGCCTTTGTAATTTTTAGGATAATCCTGCCCTGAACCTACCAATAGTAGCTTTCCTGGCTTTCCGTTAATCTCCTTGATCGGCTGCATCCATGCATCGTCAATTACACCGTAGATTGCCCCAGCCGGGATATCCACCACTAAAGGGCCAGTTATAGAAAGATCGCTCATCCCGATTGTGTAGGGAGTGGTCACATTGGCGGTCATGTAGGGATAAACTCCCTCGTAGCCGTCACATAAATTAAAGAAGATGTCTGTTTCAGTCATTTTCTGGTTGTTGAGCATAGCTGGATACAACTGATAGAAATTCATCATAGGTATTGCCCACCCTACCAATTAAGTCGCACGTTGCAAAGCCATTTGTTTGTGCAAGTTTTTTGCCGTAGCTTTTGTAATGGTCTGATCCTGGAATTCAAGATCTCCCACATAGGTTTTCTCAACGGAGACATCCTTATTTACTGGTTTCGAATCTGTCTTGGGTTTCTGATTTTGGCAGCTAAAAAGTATGAAGCCGCTCAACATTGCGATTAAAAAGATTTTTTTGTTCATGGTTTTAGTTTTTATGTTATTACTTTAGTATCTATCCAATAATTCGTTTTTATTATTTCGCTTTTTTAGGAAACATTAATACTACCATGGCCTGAATTTGTCCACCTTTTGCGCCCGCTGTAGGCATAACAGCATTGTAATAGTAAGCCAGTGCAAATTTCATGTGTTGCTTTCCCAGTGTGGTTACCTTGGCCACACTTAGCCCAAAAGGAATAGTCCATTTTTCGCCATCCTCAGCATTCAAATTTGCAGTAATGGTTGGCGCCATACCAATGGACCATGCCTTTTTGAGGTTGTAGTTGATAAAATACTGCGTGAAAAAAGAGCTATGTTTATTCGCTGTATTTGGGGTATAGTAGGCCCAGTTTTGAGCAGCCACAAAACCAAGGCTCCACTTGTTAAGCATTGCAAATAATACTACGGAAGGGCCGATAGCAAACTGCCCATCGCCCAGCACTCCTGCTGAGTTGGTAGGAATTAACAAACTGGGGCCAAAACCAATGGCAATTTTACCTTTAAGGGTTGGTGTAAAGAATGCCGTATAATTGATAATCCCTATGCCTGTGGTACTGCCGCTTTCTGCATTAAAATCCGGTTGTACCATTACCGGGATAATGATCCGGTTTACCATACTCCAGTTTTTGCTGATCTTCAAAGGCAAAACTGGTTGAATGTTAATTACTGTTTGCATGCGATCGTAGTCTCCCATGCCTAAATTAAAGTTGAACTGAAAGGGTAAAGTTGTGAGCGAAGCAATGGGATTTTGCGAAGCCTTGGCCAGCGCTGCATTTTCATCGGCATTTTCATCTTGAGTTAAGGCGTTCTGATGAATGCTCATAGCTAAAAAGAAAATTCCACAGTAAATTAGTATTTTGTTCATGTCTTTGGTTATTATATGTTGCTATTTATTATCATCAATTTCCTCTAATACTTTTACAGATAAAACTGTTAGTTGTAAATCATACAAGGATTTGAGTATGCCGGAAAAAGCAGCTTGGTCGATTACTCTGCCCACCAGCACAGAAATTGCTTTTGTCCCCTGCTTTTTAATTACATTTATCTGCATACCTCCCAGACGAAGTGACCAATATTGGTCAAGTTCACCCTGAACTTTTATTTGATAGACCGCAGGTTCTCTAAAACTGAAGCCCTTTGCATTGTCTTCTATTGTTGTGTTCATAGCTTTGGATTTATTTTTTTGATGTATTGCAACGGATTGGTTTACAGGGATAAACATCGTTAAGAACTTTTGACTCCTTAACGATGACTGTCCCGTTCACAATCACATAAGGGATTCCTGTGGAAGGTAACCCACCATCTTTCATGGTTGAGTTGTCAGTAACCGTTTCAGGATCAAAAATTGTAATGTCAGCGTCTTTACCCTTCTGAATTCTCCTTTTATTTGCCATTTGCTCCACACCATTGTCCTCCATAAACTTTGCAATCATATAGCTCATTTTTGAAATGGCAATATCCAAAGGAATGCTAAGTTTAATTTTGTCATTAAATCCTTCTTCTTTCAAATTGCTTTTAGCATGCGTATCCATATTTTTTAGAAATAGTATTGAATCCATTCGTTCTTATCATCTTTAATTGCCGACCTAATTGGATGGACAATTATTCAGCTACAAAATTACATGCTAAAGAGGGGTAGAGTCAACCCCCATATGGGTACTTAAAGGGTACTTTTGAAGTAAATGAAAGGAAAAGGAAAGGAATGCTTTCTTAAGGAAAAGGTTCTGGGTTTGAATTGAATAAGCTGATTAGCTCACAACTAATGTTGATTGGCTATCAATCCCTCGTATGATAGGGGGATTTGGTGCGAGCTGTGAAATTGGGCTTTTCCCAAAGGGATTCCTTTGGAAAGCCCAAAAAGTCAGTGTTTGGACTAAAGTCCCCATCCATTATTCACATTTTTAATCACCGGCATAAATGCCGGAGTTAGTCATGTCAGAGATCATTTTCACACAGCATGTGAAGGACGGGGCTATTGATGATTTTTTTATTTCGAATTCAGCCTAATGGTTCTTTTCTATTATACCTAATTCGAGGGCTTTATTCACTGCATGAATCCGGCTATTTACATATAATTTACTGAAGATATTTCTGAGGTGTTTTTTGGGTGCACGACAAATTGCATTCTTGTTCAAAACAATAAAGAACTGTGGACGTTTGGCTCCAGAGGAGCCGAATATTGGTGGATGATATTGTCATTATAGAAAAGGGCGCCGCGTAGTGGTGCGATATATTTTCTCTGTGTTCCTGAAACATTCTCCCAGTGGGACAGGCTGCACCTCTGGCGCGGTTATGCCTGATTGCCTGGGATATTTACCAACATTTGGCCTCGCTGGGGCTGGACTAATAGCTTTGATCCATTATGAGTTGAATCGTGACGCATTGTGTACAATTGATCCGTGCATAAACCTTATTGTGCAATTTGTTGTGCACCCTGTTTTTTTACCGTGTCGGGTGCAATAAATAGCTTTTCAGCAATCTCTTTGTTTCTTAGGCCCTGGGCCAAGTGTTTGAGTACTTCTATTTCTCGCATCGAAAGCGGGTCCATTTCAGTTGATACAGGCTGAGTTTCAATCAAAGTCTCTCCACTTACCTTCTGAGGTTTTATTTCCAGTAATTTATGAATGCAGCCGACTTTTTTGGTTTCTTCTGGCATCCTATGTAAAACACCTTCCAACTCAGGCAAAAGATCAATTAGTAAGCGGATATTTCCCCCTGATTTGCAAAGTGAGACAGCCTCTTCCATTTTATTTAAGGAGGCATGAATTTCCCCTTGCTTCTCAAGTACAATAGCCTGCAAAGCCAGGACCGGAATTAAAATAAGACAGTTATTTTTTTTTCTGGAGAATTGCTCCAAATCCGCTAATACATCCATCGACTTGAGCGTGTCTTCATTGGTATTTTTGGATAGCAACACTTTAGCAAAAGTAAACTCAGGAAGGTAAAAAAAGTAATGTGCATTTAGTTCTCGTGGCACAAAGGTATTTGCCCAAGCCTGGGCCACCGATAAATTCCCTTGTCGCAATATCAGTTCAGCAAGTAAGGCCTGGCGGATTAATTGTACCCTTGTATTTCCATATATCGATATCCAGTGAGTTTTTTCCTATAATTTCTTTTGGGGAATATCCAAAAGTCTGTTCAAAGGCCTGGTTAGCTTCGGTAAATATACCTGTAGCAAGATTAGAAATGGTAATTGATGCCGATGAGGTCTTCAGGGTGTGTGATATTCTGGAAAGTCAGTGTTTGCATCTCTTCCATTGAGCTGCCTACGATTTCACGAAATTGCCGGTTAATGCGAAGGAAGCGTCCGTTGGGAGCAACATGTGCGATGCCAACCGCAGCCTGCTCAAATGTAGCTCGAAAACGCTCTTCACTATCCTTAAGCTCTTCTTCTATTTTCTTTTTTTCTGAAATGTCCTCACTCATAAAAACAGCATAAAGTACCTTGCCGTTTTTGTCCTTGATTGGGAACCCTTTTGTTTGCATCCAGACTGTTCTGGATACAGGATTATCAACATTTATGGTTTTAAGCGTATCAATGCCATCGTACTTATATTCAGGGAAAGTAAAACTTTCACCGGCAAAAACCTTTTCGATAAGTGGCTGAATACCAAGTTTAACAACCTGTTGGTCAGTCCGGACATTGTATTTTTCATAGAGCCCTTTAAGCGTTTCCTTGTTAAATGCATACAGCTTCTCAAAAGCTTCATTGCTTTTAAAAAGTTTTCCATCCATGGTGTGAATTTGGATAGAGACAGATGATTGCTCCATGAGTGCCCTGAATGGGCCTTCATTGCCCTCGGATAAATGATGATTGTTCCCTTCTGGTTTCATTAAGGTTGGGTTTTGTTCAATTCAAGATTTAAGGTGGTTGCAGACAAAATATCAAGTTTGTGTTGAATTCTATTAACAATTGCTATAAAGATGTATGTTTCTGTTTACAAACTTAATACTTTTCTGTAGGTATTTGGTTTATCCCAAATCAAATAAACCTTGCAAAGGACCGGGTAACCGGTTAGCAAAGGAAGGTTAGGAAGGAAAGCATACTTGTCCTTAATAACAGTTCGTTTTTCTATTATGAGCTTAACTGGTAATTTGCATTATTAGAAAAAATAATTGCTTAAAAACGATGCTATTTGAAGTAAAAGAAGTCTTCGATTGTTTACACCAAAACCAAAACAAGCAGTTATACTTTCTAAATCCTTCAATGTATTCTTGATCACTCAACTTTTGTTACTTAGGGTATTTGGAACTGCAGATAAACCCGATGTAGCAAAACCACAAAATATTTTTTTTAAAAAGGCGTCCCCTAAACCGTCCACCAATAAAAAACCCGCTGTTAATTTGTTATTAAACAGCGGGTTATAATTTACTTGGTTGCCCGATCAGGGCTCGAACCTGAACTCTTCTGAACCAAAATCAGACGTGTTGCCAGTTACACCATCGGGCATCCTTCCCTCATAAGGGACGGCAAAAATAATACTCTTTTTTTAAATCCAACTAAAAACCCTAAAAAAATTTTAACGGCTTATCCCATTATCAAAATAATATTGGCCGACTGCTTGAATTTGAGAAGGTAAACACTTGGGGAAACTATTTCTTTGGGGGCATTATTTTTATCACCTCTAAAGTAAATTGTGTATTTTCGCCGCGCCATTTTACTCATTCCTAAAATATTGATTGAATGAAAAACTTTCAGAAGCTTAACATCCTGACTGGATGGGCTGTTTGGTTAATAGCAACAGTTGTTTATTTAATAACTGTCGAACCCACTGCCAGTTGGTGGGACTGTGGCGAATACATTGCTACGGCGTACAAACTTCAGGTTGGACACCCTCCGGGAGCACCTTTCTTTCAGATTGTTGGCCGCATATTTACCTTGTTTGCCTTTGGCGATGTAAGCAAAGTGGCACTGATGATTAACATCATGTCGGCACTGGCAAGCAGTTTTACCATCCTGTTTCTTTTTTGGAGTATCACCATCCTGGCGCGCAAGGCTGTACTCATTAAAGGTGAGGTAACTACCGCCAAAGGAATTGCAGTACTGGGCAGTGGAATTGTTGGTGCCCTGGCTTACGCTTTTAGCGATTCATTTTGGTTTTCGGCAATTGAAGGTGAAGTTTACGCGATGTCATCATTTTTTAGTGCCTTTGTTTTTTGGGCTATTTTACGTTGGGAGGCTGTGGCCGATCAAAAACATTCGGCCAGATGGTTAATCCTGATTGCATACATGATTGGCCTCTCGGTTGGTGTGCATATGCTCAACCTACTCGCCATTCCAGCCATTACCTTTGTTTATTACTTTAAAAAATATCAGCCAAGTTTAAAAGGTGTGGTTGTTACCGGCGGCATATCTGTTATAATCCTCGGGATAATTATGTATGTGATCATCCCTGAAATTGCCAGCCTTTTTGCCACTACCGAGCTTTTGTTTGTAAATACAATGGGGATGCCCTTTAACTCGGGAACTATTTTTCTTGTCCTGCTTTTGATTGCCACAATATTTTTTGCCATCAAAGCCACTACCGGGGATAACAAGCAAGTGAACTTGCTTGTTGCAGTATTGTTGGGGCTATTATTCCTGCTGGTGCTCTTCGAAAGCAATTCTGCCGGAAGTTTCTTCAAGCGTTTGATATTTGGTGGAATTATTGCATTTATGGTTTATCGATTCAGGAACAAAAAGGCCCAGCTAAACAATGTAGTCTTAAGCCTTACTTTTATTCTTTTAGGATATTCTTCGTTTTTACTCATCGTAATACGTGCCAATACAAATACACCGATTAACGAAAACAGCCCCGAAGATGCTGTGAGCTTGCTTTCGTATTTAAACCGTGAGCAATATGGCGACTGGCCGATAGCTTATGGACAATATTACAACTCGCCTGTTTCTGACTATGGCAACGGGAACCCAATTTACATTAAAGATGATAAAAAGGGAGAATATGTAATTGCTGACGACCGCACAAGTACAGTACCCGTTTACGATACAGATTTTACCACGCTATTCCCAAGAATGTGGAGCAACCAGAAACCTATACACATCAGGGAATACAAACGCTGGGGTGAAATTAAGGGTACAGCTAAAAACCATATCAAACCTGATGGCACTTCCGAGACTATTCTAAAACCGACCTTTGGCGAAAACCTGAAATACTTCTTTAAGTACCAGGTTGGGTTTATGTATTTCAGGTATTTTATGTGGAATTATGGCGGACGGCAAAATGACATCCAGGGCCATGGGGAAATAGAAAATGGAAACTGGATCACGGGATTCGATGCGATAGATTCAATGCGGCTGGGAAATCAGTCAAATTTGCCCCCTTCCATGCAGAATTGGGCGAACAACAAATTCTTTCTCCTGCCACTCATACTGGGCTTAGTTGGCTTGTTTTTTCAATTGAACAGGGATTACAGAAATACCATTGTGGTTGGCCTGCTGTTTTTAATGACCGGCGCGGCCATCATCATCTATCTTAACCAATATCCCTATCAACCCAGGGAAAGGGATTATGCCTATGCCGGCTCCACCTATGCCTTCGCCATTTGGATTGGGCTGGGTGTAATGGGCCTATTTAATATTTTAAACAAAGTGTTAAATCCCAAAATATCAGCTGTGGCTATTACTGCCATATGCCTTGTAGCTGTTCCCGGAATCATGGCCGAGCAGGGCTGGGACGACCATAACCGTTCAAATAAATATGCTGCCCTGGATTTTGCTACAAACTACCTCGAATCATGCGAGCCAAATGCCATTTTGTTTACCAATGGCGATAACGACACTTTCCCCTTGTGGTATGCCCAGGAGGTGGAAGGAATACGTACTGATGTGAGGGTGGTAAACTATATGCTGGCTTCGGGCGAATGGTATATTCATCAGATGATGCGGAAGATTTATGATTCTGAGAAACTTCCGTTTACCTTAAGCTATGCTGATTACGAAAAGGGGTCTAATAATTATGTTCCATTTTTTGACCGGTTAAAAGGATACTCTGAATTACAGGAAGTGGTTAGTTTTATTGCCAGCGATGATAGCCGATCGAAACTGCCATTGCAGGATGGATCCCAGGTAAATTATGCACCTACCAAAAACTTAAGCCTTAAAATCAATAAAGATGAGTTGATCGCAAAAGGCCTGGTTCCAAAAGATATGCAAGATAGAATTGTAGATGAGATTAAGTGGACCGTGGGTCAGAACTACCTCTATAAAAATGACCTGATGCTTCTTGACCTGGTGGCTTCAAATAATTGGGAAAGACCTATCTATTTCACCAGCCCATCAGCCATCGAAAAAGTTCTGAATGTAGCAGAGTATTGTCATCTTGAAGGTGTAGTTTACCGATTTTTGCCTGTTAAATCCAGCCATTATTTAAAAGGCCTGGGTGGCATTAACACAACTGAAACCTACGACCTACTTGTAAATAAAGCCAAGTGGGGCAACCTGAACGAACCGGGTGTTTACATTGATCCCGAAAGCCGCAGGAACTCCATTATGCCCAAGCAAAACTATTTCAGGTTGGCACAGGCATTGGTTGATGAAAATAAGAACGATTCGGCCGTTGCTGCGCTTGATACCTGCCAGAAATACTTCCCCAACGATAAAATTACTTACGATATTTATACATTGCCACTTGTGGAAACATACTATGATGCGGGAGCTTTTGAAAAAGGTAATGAAGCAGCTGAAGTCATGGCAACTAACTTTCAGCAGGATCTTCAATATTATGGCTCACTCGACAATCATTTCAAAAAATACTACGAACAAGAAACCCAAAGGGCTTTTGCTGTTATACAACAGTTATCGATGCTGGCCAAACGGTACAAGCAGGATGGCACTGGTGCAAAGCTGGACGAAATGATGAATAATGAGTTATTGAATTTCGAATAAACGACACACACAACTGACACAAATAACAAAACGCTGGTGAAAACTTCATCAGCGTTTTTTTTGTCAGGATTCAGATGATTCAGATGTAGTGAATATAAATCCGTTCAATCAGCGGAATCCGCATTCTAAATTCTTAAGCGTGATATAAAATCTCTAAATCTTGTTTTCAGAATGAAGGAGATACTCTGGATGGAAGGTGTCACTAAAATAACAAATAATGACGCAGATCACACGGATGAAACGGATAAAAATCCGCTCAACCAGCGACATCCGCGTCTCTAATTCTTAGCTGCAACAATAAATCGCCAAAACATGGTTAGAAATAATAAAGGTGATTTGGATGGTGATACCACTCAAACAAAAAATACTGACGCGGATGGCGCGGATGAAACGGATAAAAATCAATCCAGCAAATAGAAAACCGCATCTGGAATTTTCTTATCTTTATTGAAATTTTTACTAACCTGAAAACATTTGATTATGGAAAATCTTAAACATTCAGAAATAACAGGAAAAGTAATTAAAGCATTTTATAAAGTTTACAACACGCTTGGATATGGATTCCTGGAAAAGGTGTATGAAAATGCTATGCTTATTGAACTCAAAAAAATGGGGCTTAAATGTTCCAATCAATTGCCAGTAATAGTTTATTACGATGACTTGATCGTTGGTGATTTTGTGGCCGACATTTTAGTGGAAGAATTAGTAATCGTAGAACTCAAGGCTATTGAAGCATTGGCCTCAATTCATGAAACAAAACTGGTAAATTATCTTAAAGCAACTGAATTGGAAGTCGGCTTATTGTTAAACTTCGGGCCTAAACCAGTATTTAAACGACGGATACTAACACAAGAATACCTTAGGAAACAATTTGAAGAAAACGAGATGATCGATATTTAAGGCTACAAACATTTTGGGCTATAATAGACAACCTTTCTGGTTTATACCACGTAATTAAAATCCGTTCAATCAGCGAAATCCGCGTCCAAAAATCTTAAGCGTGATATAAAATCTCTAAATCTTGTTTTCAGAATGAAGGAAATACTCTGGATGGAAAGTATCGCTAAAATAAAAAATAATGAAGCAGATCGCACGGATGAAACGGATAAAATCCGCTCAACCAGCGACATCCGCGTCTCTAATTCTTAGCTGCAACAATAAATCGCCAAAACATGGTTAGAAATAATAAAGGTGATTTGGATGGTGATACCACTCAAACGAATAATAATGACACAGATCACGCGGATGAAACGGATAAAATCCGTCTAGACAGCGAAATCCGCGTCCTAAAACCTCAACCAATAACAAAAAATCACTAAATATTATGACTTAGGTTTTTCGAAACACAAGATATAAACCAAGCAACACAAACGGAATACTCAACCACTGCCCCATATTTAGCACCATATCGGCTTCGAAGCCTACTTGTGGTACCTTTACAAATTCAATAAAAAACCTTACTGTGAAAAGCAGGATCAGGAACATCCCAAAAATAAACCCCGGCCTGGGTTTGCCATCGGTTTTCCAGTAGTACCAATACAAGTATCCAAAAATAGCGAGGTAGCTCAAGGCCTCATAAATTTGGGTAGGATGCCGTGGGATATTGTCGATTTGCACAAAAATGAATGCCCATGGAACAGCAGTTTCAATTCCAAAAATCTCAGAGTTCATCAGGTTGCCCATCCTGATAAAGAAACCTGCCAGGGCAACAACAATCACAATCCTGTCAACCACCCACAAATAGGGTTTCTTGTTTTTTCGTGAGAAGAGGTACAATGCTACCAGGATACCAATTGCCGCGCCATGAGATGCCAGGCCTCCATTCCATATTTTCAATATTTCCAAAGGATTGCCCATGTAGTACGCCGGTTCATAAAAAAGCACATGCCCCAAGCGTGCACCAATTACCGTTGAAACGATCATATAGGTTGCAAGTTGGTCGAGCAGCTTGATAGGAAGTTTTTCATGCTTAAAAATCCGTTGCATGATCAGGTAACCAAAAAAGAAACCACTGGCAAACAGCAGTCCGTACCACCTGACCGGTAGCCATGTTCCGGGAAAAATCTCCGGGCTGGGGTTCCATTCTATAAAAGTAAGTAGCATAAATCAAATTTTGGGCAAATATACTATTTCGTGCCTGTCTTAAAAAACCCAGGATGTACGACAAATATTACACTAGAGTTCACAGGTGATTTAATTTTTCATCGAATGGAACGAATCACACTAATTTTACCTGCCTTTGGCTGGTAATAATTCGATTAATCAGCATAATTCGATGAGAAATAATTTGATAAAAAAATGTTTTCCCAATCATTTTGTATATTTGTAATAAAAATATTTTGAAGCTATGACAAATAACAATGACGATCTCAGCCCGGAAGAAAAAATTGAACAAGAGAATTTTTTCCTAAAATCGAAATTAATAACGCGGGGGGGGATTATGAGTGATAATTCCAGTTTAGACCCTGAAATAGAAAATATGTTCCTTAAAAATATAATTGCTTTCGAAGAAGCAGAGTGTAAGCCGGTATTCGAAGTAATTGGCGTCAATCCTAAGGATTTTCCACCCGCTGATACTTTATCGAAAAACGAACTAAAGGCGGCATTCGACAAATTAGTGCTGCTTTTTAATGAACATGGAATATCATACGGTGTAAATGAAAATGTTCCTGTTGAGGTTTCTTACCGGTTTTTAACGGAGGATTATTTGCTTTCTGAATCCCAGGATACGCCACCAGGTTTTGGCTGGACAATTGATGGATGCAGTGGCGACTGCCCAAGCTGTTTCCAGGCGGATTATTGTGAAACCATACATGATACCTGGTCACCCGAAGAATTGAATGCCGAACGTCAAAAAAGAAAGGAAGAGGGATTATTATAAACATTCCGTTAAAGTCAGGGTCAGGACATTTTTAATACTAAAGCACAAAACCGGATTCCGGAAATTGGCAAATGTCATCAGCGTAAAAATCGACTTTCCAACCTCCGAAGGGACATGGAAACGGCAATTTGTCTTGCAACCCTGCAACCCCGCAAAGGCGGGATTTCGCTGCGCTCAACCTGTAACTTGTAACCTGCAACTCCCTAATCATTGTAAATACCAATCAATCCCAGAAAAAAAATATGAACACTAAAATCAATCATTCTTTTCGGATTTTCCTATTTTAGCCTCACAATTAAAAACTAATATATTGCTACACCCCGACCTTATCTATCAAATTGGAGTTACCCTGTTGCCCGGCATTGGCGATGTACTTGGTAAAAAGCTCATCGCTTATTGCAGTGGTGTGGAAGCTGTATTTAAACAAAACCGCAATGCACTTGAAAAAATACCGAACATTGGGGGCAAGTTGGTAAATGCCATTTTAAACCAAAATGTATTGACACGTGCCGAAGAGGAGATAAAATTCATCGAAGAACAAAACATCCTTCCCTTATTTTACCTCGAAAAAAACTATCCTGCCCGGCTCAAAAACTGCATCGACAGCCCGATTATGCTTTATTATAAAGGCAACGCCGAACTGAATGTGGCCAAAGTAATTAGTGTGGTTGGCACCCGCAAAGCAAGCCAGTATGGAAAGGAAATGTGCGAGAAAATTGTGGAAGGACTGGTTGAGCACGATGCCCTGATTGTTAGCGGTCTGGCCTATGGCATCGACACCTGTGCACACAAAACATCCCTCGACCGTCAACTGAAAACTGTTGCAGTACTGGGGCATGGCCTCGACAGGCTTTATCCTTACCTGAACCGCCCACTCTCCGAAAAAATAATGGATCATGGCGGTTTGCTCACCGAATTTTTGAGCCAATCAACTCCTGATCGCGAAAATTTTCCAAAACGGAACCGCATCATCGCCGGCATGGCCGATGCCACCATTGTGGTTGAAGCCGCCAAAAAAGGTGGTGCACTCATTACTGCCGAAATTGCCAATTCTTACAACCGAGATGTTTTTGCCGTTCCCGGAAGGATTGGCGATACCTATTCCGAAGGCTGCAACTTATTGATTAAATCCAACAAAGCCGCTTTAATCCAAAGCGCGAAAGACATCGGCTATATTTTAGGATGGGATGTTGCCAACAAAAAGCCAAATAAAAAACAACGTGAGCTTTTTGTTGAGCTTAGCCTCGAAGAGGAAAAAATTGTTGATGTATTGCAAAAAAACGATACCACCGGCATCGACACCATTTGTGCCGAAACAAAACTTCCCATCAGTAAAATTGCTGCTGCTTTGCTTAACCTGGAGTTTCAGGGTCTGGTGAGGGCACTTCCCGGAAAAGTTTTCAAATTGGATTGAAGCCCATTTTGTTTATCTATTTAAAATAATAATTGAACAAATAAATTTTTCACTGGTTTATAATCCTATGAAAATTACAATTAGCAGCACAATCAAAATATCATTCCAGGATGCAGTGGAAGGTTTCAACGAGGAGCTTTTCCGTTTCCTGCTGCCACCTAAAAATATTGCAAAGCTTATCAGATATGATGGTGAACACCCGGGAAGTATGGTACATATCCGATTTCATTTTCCCTGGAAAAGCGATTGGATCAGCAGGATAACCGACTCAAAAAAACAAGCCAACGAATACTATTTTATAGATAAAGGGGTTAAACTTCCTTTTGGTTTGAAGCTGTGGAAACACCGACATGTTGTCAAAGGAATTAACAATAATGAAACCCAGATTGTTGATGAAATAGATTTTTCGACAGGATACAAACTATTTGATTTCATGATTTATCCAATTTTGTATTTTGCTTTTCTACCTAGAAAAAACTTATACAGAAAATATTTTGAAAAAAAGAACCTAAGCCACTCATATCAATAAAATGGAAACTTAGGGACATAATAACTTATTAAAATGGAAATTACAGACTGGCGGGAACTTACCTACAGAGATGCTTTTAACAATGCAGTGATCTATGTTAAAAACATGAGGAAAAATGACCCTGGCTTTACGCTAAATGACATGGAAGCCATGCTTCAAAGCGAGTACGACAGGCAAGGACTGGCTTGGGATGGCCGTGGCGAAGTAGTGGAATTAACCATTGAAGCCACAATTGCAGGCATGGAACGGGAAATAACACTTTGGAAGAAAGAACTTAGCGAGAACAAGTAAACATGACCTTTTTTGTAGATGCCAATTAGTGTCCGTCTATAAAGTCGGTGCTATTCCATAGCTCCGGTATTTATGCCGGAGAACAATAAATTTGATATGCCCCTCCTGCCTTTTCGCTGACACTGCCGAAGGCTGTGTCAGCGAAAAGGCAGGGGTTATTCATATCTCCAATTTGATCCCCGCCCTAAAGGACGGGGCAATAGATATCTCAAAACATCGACTTTAAAGAGAGGCGCCAATTAGCAACAATCTCATAATATCCGTAATTATGAAAGCATATAAAAAATACATTGTTTACGCTGGAATAGTAATAATCCTCATAGGGGCATATTTTATTCTAGACAATATTCTGTTTGATGGAATTAAACCAGAAAAAATAAACCAAGATGGATGTGTGGTAAATTATTTTGCAAACGAAAATACAACTGAGAGCACTGCAGTAATTATGATTGGTGGTGGTGAATGGGGTGATTATTGGGGAGGGGAATTCGCTAAGAAAGGGTTTGTGGGTTTATCCTTACCCTATAGTTCGGATGTTATAAAAGCCAGTTGGAAATATTAAGGGGAGGACGTTCCCTATGTGCCGATGGATAAAATTTCTGGAAGCAACTCAAGTAAAATCAATACTTTGAAATATTGGGAAAGTGGATTAAGTAAGACTAATTATGTTAATCAGGCAGCAATCAAAGTAGAAAATATAAATGGCCCAATCCTACTTTTTTCCGGGAAAGATGATAAAGTTTGGCCGTCATCCTTTATGGCAGATATGATAGAAGAGAGAATAAAAGAGAATAGTTTCCAGCATAGTTTTGAGAATATACAATACATCAATGCCGGGCATTTAATTTCCAGCAATCCAGAATCAAAGTCAGATTATAGAACAGGCACAATCAATATTGACGGAAAAGAATATGAACTAGAATATGGTGGGACATCTGAAGGTGACAGTGAAGCGAAGAAAGGTGCAAAAATCAGGGTACTGGACTTTATAGATAATTTATAATTTTTGATTAATAGATAGTAATTAATCAGTCTATTAAAACGCCTTATCAAATTGTTCATCCCCTACGGGGAATCCCAGGTTGTACGCACAATTGGGTTTGCTACAATACTCAATCGCCTACGGCGAATTCCACGTAGTGGATTCAGTATTGTAGATTACAATTGACACAATACCTCACTATTCCCTGTAGGGGATAGACTGATTTGTTACAAAGACCATCACTAATTGTTAAATATTGAACCCTCTCAAAAATAATTTATACGATGAATATAGAAAAGGTAGTACTCGTTGATGAAAACGACCAGCCCACGGGCGAAATGGAAAAAATGGAAGCGCATGAAAAAGCTTTATTGCACCGGGCATTTTCAGTTTTTGTTTTTAATAGTAAAAATGAGTTGATGCTTCAACAGCGGGCTTTGAGTAAATACCATTCACCAGGCCTATGGACCAACACCTGTTGCAGCCATCCAAGGGTTGGCGAATCTGTTTTGGAAGCAGGCCATCGCCGCTTAATGGAAGAAATGGGCTTCGATTGCGAGATCGAAAAGATCTTCGATTTTGTTTATAAAGCCGAGCTTGAATATGGGTTAACAGAACATGAGTTCGATCATGTGCTTTTTGGCAGATATGGGGATAGCCCAAAAATAAACCCTGAAGAAGTCGAAAGCTGGAAATGGATGACAATGGATGCTATTGCTGCAGAAATGAAATCGAATCCGGAAAAATATACAGTGTGGTTTCAGATTGCTTTCAAGAGGGTACACCAATATCTTAATGATCATCCTGAATAATAAAGCTATATGACAAACCAAAACCACAAATGCATTTTGTTGCAAGTTGCAAGTTACAGGTTGCACTATGTAACCTGTAACTGTATCATCGAACTCTGTAAACATCACACTATCCAAAACCTTTATAAAACCCCGTGAAAAAAACCACCATATTCTGGTTCCGCCGCGACCTCCGCCTCGAAGAAAATGCCGGCCTTTACCACGCCCTGATCGAAAAAGGCAATGTGCTACCGCTTTTCATTTTCGATAAGGAAATACTTGATAAACTTCCCACCAAGCAGGACCGTCGACTGTCCTTTATTTTTGAAACTATTCAAAAGTTAAAGGTTCAATTGGAAGAACATGGAACGGGCCTTTTGGTGAAATATGGAAAACCGCTGGAGGTGTTTGAAAGTATTTTATCTCAATTCTCGATTGATGCCGTTTACACCAACCACGATTATGAGCCATATGCCCGTGAGCGGGACGACCGTGTTTTGAAATTGCTCAATAAATCTGGCGTAGCATTCAAAACCTTTAAAGACCAGGTGATTTTTGAGAAAGATGAAGTGACCAAAGACGATGGTAAGCCTTATACAGTTTTCACCCCTTTTATGAAGAAATGGCGAAGGAGGCTCAGTGAAAATCCGGTTTTGGAATTTCCATCTGAAAAACATTTTGACCGGTTTTACCACACCAAACCATTTGCAGATTATGAACTGAGGCAGATGGGATTTGAATATATCAAAACGAACTACCCTTCACCCATTCCTGATGAAGCGACCATTTCAAACTATGATAAAACAAGGGATATTCCATCTATAAATGGCACATCACGTTTAAGCATTCACTTGCGCTTTGGAACAATCAGTATCCGCAAACTGGTAAAACTTGCTATAAATCTAAACCCAACTTATCTGAACGAGCTGATCTGGCGGGAGTTTTATATGGTGATCCTTTGGTATTTTCCAAAAGTTGTCAATCACGCTTTCAAAACTAAATATGACAACATCCAATGGATTAACCATGAAAAACAATTCGATGCCTGGTGCAATGGAAATACAGGTTATCCCATCGTGGATGCCGGTATGCGACAGTTGAACGAAACCGGTTATATGCACAACCGTGTACGCATGATCACGGCAAGTTTTTTAGTCAAGCATCTTTTGATAGACTGGCGTTGGGGCGAAACTTATTTTGCTGACAATTTGCTGGATTTTGAATTGTCATCCAACAATGGCGGATGGCAGTGGGCAGCCAGCAGCGGTTGTGACGCCGCTCCATATTTCAGGGTTTTTAATCCTGCTTTGCAGACGAAGAGATTTGACCCCGAATTAAAATATATCAAAAAGTGGGTGCCCGAATTTCAGGATTTGTCCTATCCTCATCCCATTGTTGAACACAAATTTGCACGTGAAAGGGTTTTATTAGCATATAAAAAAGCTTTAACCGAATAAAAATATTAGCATATGAAAATTGAAGTTGGTTCGAAAATACCAGATTTTACCCTTCTTAATCAAGATGGTAAATCAATAAATATTAATGATTTAGTCGGAACCAAAAACCTGGTTATTTATTTTTACCCAAAAGATGATACGCCGGGTTGCACCAAAGAGGCTTGTAGCTTCCGCGACCAGTTTACTGACTTTACTGATCTCGGCGCCGAGGTAATTGGCATCAGCTCTGATAGTGTGAAAAAACACAAAAGCTTTGCAGAAAAACACAGGCTGCCGTACACCCTGCTGAGTGATGTGGACAAAACTGTGAGAAAGGCTTTTGGCGTTCCCGCTGACTTTTTAGGCCTATTGCCTGGAAGGGTAACTTACATCATAGATAAAAAAGGTGTGGTAAAACACCTTTTCAATTCTCAGTTCAATGCCGAAAAGCATGTAAGCGAGGCATTGGAGATTTTGAAGCAAATAGATTAATGCCTACCAAGTTGTTTTCTGAGTTTACAGTAGTGTTATGTCAAACATGTTATGACGATTGAAAGTGCTCCGCACGTTTCAATGTCAAAGCCCTGACTTTCAATCGTGCGTAGCACATTGAAACGTCTATTAACTACACGAAAATTTTGTCTTGACATGACAGTAGTTTTGATTAAAGACAACTTTTTTATAAATTTGTTGAAAAATACTTGATGCTATGAAAATCGTAATTTTTGGGGCAAGCGGCTTTATTGGTAAAATGCTATTTACGGCCCTGCTAAGTGAGGCACACGAAATTACCGTTGTTACAAGGGATATTGACCGTACTAAGAAAATTCTTGGTTATGATGCCGAGTTTTGCACCTGGGATGATGGAGACGCTTCGGGACTTGTAAAAATATTTACAGGTGCAAAAGCCATTATCAACCTGGCCGGCGAAAGCATTGCCTCGAAGCGCTGGAGTGATAATCAAAAACAAAAAATCATTTCCAGCAGGGTCTCCACTACTACCGCAATTGTTGACGCCATTAATCAAATGGAACAGAAACCCGAAGTGTTATTGCAAGCTTCAGCCATTGGCTATTATGGTTCCGACCTGAATAAAACCTTCGACGAAAACGCTCCACAAGGCGAGGGCTTCCTGGCTGAAGTAAGCCAAAAATGGGAAGCCGCCACAAAGCACCTGGATAAAAGCGTGAGGTTGGTTTTACTCAGGACAGGTATTGTAATCGGCCCTGGAGGCGGTGCGCTTGGACCCATGGCCCGTCCGTTCAAATTTGGGGTTGGTGGCCACATCGGCTCAGGAAAACAATGGTTTTCGTGGATTCACCTCGAAGATGAGGTACGGGCGATAATACATTTGTTCGAACATCGGGAAGCCAGGGGTACTTTTAACCTAACCGCCCCTGAACCTGTAAGAATGAATTTGTTTGCAAAAGAATTGGGCCGTGTGCTAAAAAAACCGTCCTGGTTGCATGTTCCCGCTTTTATCATCAAAATAATGATGGGGCGAATGGGGAAAGAGATGATTTTATCCGGACAAAAAGTAATCCCTAAACGACTGACAGAAAGCGGCTTCAAATTTCAATTCACAGAAGTCCGCATGGCTTTAACAAATATTTACAATTTTTAATCCTAACCGCTAAACTTTTTTGTAGTAGTTTTGTTTAATTATTTATAACATTTATTAAACTAAAGTTAATATAAAAAATACACTGCTGTCGGGTAAAAAAAAGAAATGTTTAAATGCCATTACCTGTACAACCCTGCCTCGCGGCAAGGCGGGCTCTACGAGGTATAAAAGGCTTGGGGTTACTTTTTTCTCTACAATACTAAATCGCCTACGGCGAACCCGCTTCGCAGCGAGACGAGTTCCGCGTAGCGGATAAAGTACTGTAGAAAAAGATGTTAGGTTTTTTGAAATATTCCCCGTAGGGGATGAACAGTTTTTACCGGACACCAATGTAAAAAATAGTATAACTTGTAAAACTATGAAAAATGTAAAAAAGATAATACTGCTTGGTTTTTTGATGTTGCTTGGTTTTGGGCTTCATGCCCAAAACGGAAGAATTGAAGGCCAGGTAGTGAATGCCAATACCAACGAACCCCTGCCTTTTACCAATATTGTTGTTTGGGGAACAAACATCGGTGCAACAGCCGACCTTGATGGAAACTTTTCGTTTACCGGCCTGGAGCCCGGTTATATTCGCCTTGCAGCAACTTCGGTGGGATTTTCAAATTATATTTCGGAAGACATCCTGGTTACCAATGCCAAGTCGGTATTTATTGATATTCCGATGGTAGAAACCAGCATTAAGCTGGACGAGGTAGTTATTGAAGCTTCCCCGTTTATAAAAATGGAAGAAAGCCCCGTGTCTTTGCGCAAGCTTGATATTTCGGAAATTGAAAAAAATCCTGGCGGAAACCGGGATATTTCTAAAGTAATACAATCGCTGCCGGGCGTTTCGTCTTCTGTATCTTTTCGTAATGATATAATCGTAAGGGGTGGTGGTGCAAGTGAAAATTCATTTTACCTGGATGGTGTTGAAATCCCAACGATTAATCATTTTTCTACACAAGGGGCATCGGGCGGGCCAACAGGGATCATCAATGTGGATTTTATCCGCGAAGTGGATTATTATGCCGGTGCATTTCCTGCTTCAAAAGGGACTGCTCTAAGTTCTGTTTTCCAGTTTAAAATGATTGAGCCCAACAAAGATAAAATGAATTTCAGGGCTACCCTGGGCGCATCCGATTTGGGTTTGTCAATTAATGGGCCACTGGGTAAAAAGTCCGGCTTACTGTTTTCCATCAGACGTTCCTACCTCGGCCTATTATTTAATGCACTGGGACTTCCGTTCTTACCAACCTATAACGATATCCAGTTTAAGTACAAACTGAAGATCAATCAGAAAAATGAACTCTCGATAATTGGTTTAGGTGCCCTCGATAATTTTAAACTCAACACTGGCTTAGACAATCCGGATGAAAGCCAGCTTTTCCTCCTGAACTCACTTCCGGTAAACGAACAATGGAGCTATACCATCGGTGCTGTTTACAAACACTTCAAGAAAAAGGGGTTTGATACCTGGGTGTTTAGCCGAAATTATCTCAACAACAGGGCATATAAATACGTTGACAATAACGAGGATTCGGTAATGACTTTCGATTATACTTCTACTGAGGCAGAAAATAAGGTGCGCTACGAAAACAACTCCCGCTACAATGGCTACAAGGTAAATTACGGCGCCGGGCTGATGTATTCGCAATACACCAACGAAACTTTCCAGCGCATTTTTACCGACTCCGCCGGCACCATCAATTATCAATCGAAGCTGAACCTATTTAGCTGGAATTTATTCGGCCAGGTGAGCAAGGGCTTTTTCCTTGACAGGCTGATTCTTTCATTTGGATTGCGTATGGATGCCAACGATTACTCAAAAAGCATGAGGAATTTGCTCGACCAGGTATCGCCGCGTTTTTCGGCTTCCTATGCACTTACCGAAAACTTTTTCCTGAATTTTAATACCGGCAGGTATTATCAAAGGCCGGCCTACACCACTTTGGGGTTTAAAGAAAATAATGGTGAGTTGATTAATAAAGATAACGGCCTTAAATACATTGCAGCCAACCATGTGGTGGCAGGGATTGAATGGCTGCCCACCGAGCAATCGAAATTTACGGTGGAAGGCTTTTACAAGAAATACAGCGATTATCCTTTTTCGGTAGCTGATTCCGTTTCGCTGGCTAACAAAGGTGGTGGTTTTGGCGTATTCGGCGCCGAAGAAGTTGTATCGACAGGTAAAGGGCGGGCTTATGGATTTGAAGTGCTGGCCCGCGAAAAAGACTGGTTTGGGTTTAATATCATTCTTTCGTACACTTTTGTAAGGAGTGAGTTTACAGATATCGAGGACGATTACATTGCCTCTGCCTGGGACAACAGGCACATTATTAATTTAACTGTGCTTAAAAAACTAAAAAGAAACTGGGACATCGGTGCTAAGTGGCGCTTTGTTGGCGGCCCTCCCTACACACCTTACGATCTTGTGAAATCAAGCATCCGACCGGCATGGGATGTGCAAAATGCACCTTACCTCGATTATGCCAGGTTCAACACCGATAGATATGGAAGTTTCCATCAGCTTGATGTTCGGGTTGACAAAGAATATTTCTTCGATAAATGGTCACTCATCCTTTACCTCGACATCCAGAACCTCTATAATTTCAAACTGAGCGAACAAAACCTGGTAACCAACCTTGATGAAAATGGAAATCTGAATATCGATCCGGCAACGGCCAACCTACCCTACCAGGACCAGAAGTACATTTTGCGTCAATTGCCCAGCGAAAATGGTACCGTATTGCCAACCATTGGTATTATTGTTGAATTTTAAGAACTTGATTTGAGTAATTCTAATAACACGATAGACATGAAAAATATTCAGCGATATTACACCACATTAGCATCAATAGCTTTTTTGTTGTTTACCCTGTCGGGATTTACACAAAAGAAAAACGAGGTAGTTTTTGAAGAAATCATCTTGAACCTGAATGGTGCCGGGCCAACAATTGAAGTAAGCTTCAATGCCGGCCCGGAACACAACCATCCGATGATGGCCGTGTGGATTGAAGATGAAAAAGGCAACTATATTCAAACTCTATTTGTAAACGAATCGGTGGCAAAAGGCTATTTTAAGCATGCCGATAAATCAGACGGAGAGTGGACTTCGGGTACTTTGGTTAGACCCGCATCCTTGCCGGTATGGGCACATAAGCGTGATATTAAAAACGATTTAGGGAATTACATGCCCACCCGGGAAAACCCCGTTCCCGATGCGTACACAGGAGCGACTCCAGCCGGTGACTTTCTATTGAAAACCAAAACTGATGATGCCCTGCCCCAACAATTCAGGCTTATATTCGAGATCAACCAATCTTGGGACTGGAACGAGTACTGGACCAATAATAAATTTCCGGATGATGAAGATTACAAAACCTCGTCGCAACCCTCACTGGTTTATGCTGTAGATATTGATCTTGAAAACCGGGAAGAAGCCTATGAGTTAATCGCAGTAGGGCATGGGCATTATTCGGGGAAAAATGGTGAAATTTACTATGACCTCGATAACATGACAACAGCGCTGGAGATTACGAAAGATGTAAGTGTGGTGGTTAAATTCCAATAGGGAGCATTTGCCAGTTTATTTTTTAACTCTTATCCATTTGGGGGTTTTTATTTCCACTATATTTTTTATTGGTGTCCGGTCAAATTGAATAGATTCTTCGCTACGCTCAGAATGACAATGCTTTACATGAATTGGTG
>Ga0307929_1000994_pt1 | contig 24129 bp, 23 predicted proteins | sample AceLakmetage1330_FD_203160 | JGI IMG/M metagenome (GOLD analysis project Ga0307929, IMG submission 203160) | Saline water microbial communities from Ace Lake, Antarctica - #1330 | ecosystem: Environmental > Aquatic > Non-marine Saline and Alkaline > Saline | place: Antarctica: Ace Lake...
GATGACGAGCGCAGGCAGTCTCATCAGGGAAAAGATTTTGAAACTCCAAAAGAGTCCGAGGATAATCTGACATGCGGCTGATTATAGTCCAAACCGCCAACCTGTGTCAACCGGATAGGCAGGGTTCTAACAAACTCCCATAGCAAACCTTGCAAGGCTCCCACATTTCGGCAAGGGCGAAATAAGTGCCTGATACTCCCAGAAAGCCAACGACCTCTGTTATATGAAAAATGTCTCTTTCTGGATACATTAACTTTAAATCGAATTTTTTATCAAAGATCTCGGGTATCTTTTGGAAATTACCTTCATTTAAGCATATTTCAGCATAACCTAACTTGGAAAAGAGATAATCCGGATTTTTTTTGTAGTTTTCAAGTACCCAATGCTTTGCTTTTTTTTGGTTGCCAAGATTCGAGTAGGCAACACTGATGAAATTATACAATCTTGGGATATGAGGATATTCTTCGATCAGCTCAATAAGCCTATCGATAATAGGACCTGGATCGGTTTGGCATTTTTCGAATATATATTCCAACTCATTTTCTAACTTTTCGGGAAGTGATGACTCCCCACTAGGCTCCCCAATAGGCTCATAACTAATTGTGTATGATGATAATTCCTGGCGAGCTCCCTTTGCTTTGTTGTTTGCAGATCGGGAGGTACTCCGTTTTTTTAATGGAGATTTTTTCTTCTTTCTCTTTTTTGTTTTCTTGGACATTAATTTATTCTCAGATCTAATTATTTATTACAATGAATGTACTTAAAGTGTTTCAATAATATAATTTACCCACGTTCGTCAAGTTTTGATTCCAGCGTCCTGATCGGGTAGGTCAGAGGTTCGGAAAATTTGGTTTAGGATACCATTAGAATTCCTTGATCAATAAAAAATTTTTCACAGAGGGTCAGCCGTTTATCTGACATCCAAGCCTCCAGATTGGCCTCTTTAACTGAAACAGGTATGATGCCGATTTTTTTATTTTTCTCCTGCCACAGGAGATGGTAATCCAGTAGTTGGTTTTTTTTAACCTTTTTCTTCTTGTAAAATGCCACAATGGCTCCAAGATTTTCCTTAGTATCGGTAATCTTCGGGATCAATGGGGTTCTGGGCATCAATTCCACCCGGCTTGCCAGATATTTTCCATGGAGTTTTATAAAGTTCTCTATAATGGTTTTATTGGGAATCCCGCAATATTTTTTATGGGAATGGCTGTCCATGATTTTAATGTCAAAGTAGATCAGATCCACATGGGGATACACCAGATCCATAAAAGCTTTTTTGATGCCTGGGCCATTCAGCAGAAGTTTCTCATCGACCAGGCCTGTACCCTGAATAATTATCTGGGAGAGGCCCACCAAAAAATTCGCCCCACCCCTCTTCTTTCAGTGCTCCAGGACGGAACCATTGAGAGTGCAAAAGATGTGCTCAAGGGCGGGGCAATCTACAATAGTTCCGGCACTTCTAACATCGGCCTGGCCGATGTCATAGATTCGCTTCTGGTGATTAAAAAGATAGTCTTTGATGAGAAAAAGATCTGTTTTCTGGATTTGAAAAAAGCCATTGATGCCGATTTTGAGGGCTTTGACTGGCTCCATGCCATGGTTCAGAACAAGGTTCCCCAGTTCGGGTCAGGGGATTCTGCGGCAAGACAGATGGCAGACAGGGTGTTGAGGGTAGTCCACGAAGCATATCAATCCAACTCCCACTACAGGGGAGGACATTATTCCGCTGGATTCTGGTCCATGTCACAGCATGTCGCCTATGGCAATCTTTCCGGCGCTCTGCCCTCTGGGCGACGACGGGGTAAGCCATTTACACCGGGTCTGACTCCCTATCCAAAGGCCTCAAGGAGTTTGACCGATATCCTTTCTGATGTGGCCGCCCTGGATCCCCGCTTTCTGGATAATAATATGGCCTTTAATGTAAAATTTGCTCCAAAGGCTTCGGATAAACGGGAGAAAGCTGTTGAACAGATGTTTTCCTATGTTAAATCCTATTTTATGCAGGGAGGGATGCAGATTCAGTTTAATGTCATCACATCCCAGGTCCTTAAAGATGCCATGAATCACCCGGAAAACTATCGTAATCTCATGGTGAGGATATCCGGGTACAATGCCTATTTTGTCCAACTGAACAAAGATATTCAAATGGAATTAATCCAGCGGTCGGAATACGGCCATTAAATGAAAATGGGGTTTTCCATAATTGGCCTAACACATATCAGCCAAGCCTGAACCCGTCTCCACTTGCTGGAGACGGGTACTTTTATGTTTTTCCGGGCAAACAGCTCGAACCTGTCAGACAGGATAGGTCCCTTTTTGTATTTCACCGGTTTCAGTGATAATGTGATCAATAAGTTCCAGATCCACAAGGTCGTGGGAATGAGTGGTCATATTAAAATTCATATTAGCACTATAGGTTTCTTCCTGCTCCTCATAGATTTCCTGGTGGGTTGAATCCCTGTGGGAATAGTGCAGGCTGTTGGCAAACAAATGTACAGAAATCTTATTCAGATGACAAAGGCTCACGGTTCCTGCCGTACCGGTCGGGGCCACTATCTTATGATCAGAGGTGATGGTCAGGGCGCCGACAAACATTTTATTGGCCCCCTCAATGTAGTGGCTCAGGTTGTGGGCCGGGGCCACGATATGTTCAATGTCGGCATCCCTGAGAGCGCGGACCGTTTGACGGGTCCTTTCCGGATTGTGTTCAAGGATGATGACTTTGAAGCGCCGGTTTAATTTCTTCTTGGCCTGGACAAGAATGGTTGTCACCACGGAACTGGCTGCGTGGACAATGATCACATCTTTGTCGTTAATGTAATTCAGGCCGTTTTCCGTTACCCGGGCAGCATTGCTCTGGAACAGTTCGATCTTTTTTTGAAGGATCGAAATGGTTTTTTGCCGACGCGTTTCCAGGTCCATATCAGACGTAAGGTTTTCCTGCATCTCATTTTCAAATTGTTCCAGAAGATGCATCAGGGGAATAATATTGGGCTGCGAATTTTTTAAGGCATTGGCAAGTTCAAAATAAAGGGGCAGTGTTTCTTTTTTGCTACACTTTAATTGCTGTATGGATTCAATGAAACTGTTTAAGGACAAAATTGTCATTGTGGCAATGCCGTGCACGTTGCCAAGCTCTCTGAGCAGTTTGTACATGGTTTGATTGCTTTTATTCATCATAGGGATAACCATAAATAGGATGTAAGGAACACTGACGCTATGATCAGTGTAATGATTGTAATTGTCGCACTTGCTTTCATGAACTCAAGAAAACTGATATGCACCTTTGCCTGTTTGGCCATGCCCACGGAGACAATGTTGGCAGACGCCCCGATCATGGTCAGGTTGCCGCCGAAACATGCTCCCAGTGCCAGCGCCCACCATAGGATGTTGTTGGGAATGGGCGTTGCCTCCAGCATGAGCCTTACAATGGGAATCATGGTGATGGTAAAGGGAATGTTGTCAAGAAATCCTGAAACAATTCCGGATACCCAGAGTACTGTCAACACCATTACATACGGGTTATCTCCGATTTTCAGGAAGATGTTTTGGGCCAGCCATTCAATGACACCCTTGTGCTCCAGGACACCGACCAGGATAAAGAGTCCGGCAAAAAACAGCAGGGTGCTCCATTCCACCTCCTCCATCATCTGTTCAACATCCACTCCGGAAATGGTAAAAAGGATCATGGCCATGAAAACCGCCACAACACCCGGCGACATTTTGGTGATGGTCTGGGTAACAAAGAGCAGAATGGTTATGGCCAGGCAGGTGAGGCCCTTGATCATGATTTTTTTGTCAATTCTGGTATTGAGAAATTCGATCCGGATTTTTTCAAGGAGCAGCTGAACACTGAAAAGCTTGGCCAGGTTGCTGTCAATGGGTTTAAACTTTTCCCGGTTGGTTAACCATATATATAACAGGGTGACGATAAATGAGATGATGACAGGTATGGTCAGGTTGACAATGAACTGGTTAAAGGTCAATCCAACCTTGGAACCGATAATGATATTGGGGGGATCTCCGATCAGGGTGGCTGTTCCGCCGATATTGGAGATGATGGCCTGGCTGATGACATAAATCTTGGGATCCAGCCCCATTCCCCTTGTCAGCTCAATAATGATGGGAATGATTATGAGCACGGTGGTGACATTATCCAGAAATGCCGACAATACGGCAGTAACAATGGAAAAAAGAATCAAAATTTTAATCGGACTGCCCTTGGTGAGGGTAGCAATTTTAACGGAAATAATGGAAAAAAGGCCTGATTTTCTGAGTACGGCAACAATGGACATCATTCCCAGCAGCAGCATGATGGTCTCAAAATCGATCAACGCAGCCGCTTCATGCTCAGGCACAACATGGAGCATCAACAATACCATGACCCCCAGGAGAGCTGATACAGCTTTGTTGACCAGTTCAAGGGTTATTGCCACATAAACAATTAAAAACACAACTATAGGTATTAACGCGCCTTCCATAAACCGGTCCTTTTTTTAAAAACGCTCACTCGGTCCTGTTTTTTGTTTCAGGTGGGGAGAAAAGCAGTTATGATTTCGGGGTTATTTAGCAGATCTAAAAAGAGTCACCTTAAGTTAAACAGTTAGCCTTTTTCCTTGTTTTTATAAATAGGCAAGACCAAAATTAGAAAACGCTATATCCTACAAAAAAAACAGTGTTGTTGCAACGCCAAAATTTAATAATTCACATGAAACGCTTATTCCTGAATTGATTTATGATGTTTCCGATTCATTTATCGGCAACCGTGTGGATGCCTTTATTTCCTTCAAAGAAAAACTTGTCTTCATGGAAGTTACGCCAGGAAGCCTTCGAATAACGTTACGTGATAATTTTTCATAAGCCTCCAGACTTTCTGACACAACCAGAAGCAAGTAATCTGACTCCCCGGAGATATTGTGGCAGGAAAGGACTTCAGGGATTTTTTGAATGGCCTTTTCAAATTCTATCAGAGATTTATCCGTGTGGTTGGAAAAACTAATCTGCACAAAAGCCAATACGGCAAGACCCAATAGGTGGCGATTGAGGTTTGCTTGATATCCTTGGATATAACCGACTTCTTCCAGACGTTTAAGACGGCGCCAACAGGGTGTCTCACTCAAATTGAGCTTGTTTGCCAGTTTTACATTGGATGCCCGGCCATCTTTCTGCAATAACGCAAGCATGGCACAATCTGTTTGATCAAGTTTATAATTAGGCAAATTCTTCCTTATATTTAATAAATTTTGAAATATTCTTTCGTTTTGTATGCTAAATTCGACTCAGATAGCAAGGACATTTCATTATATATTTGATATTTTTAAATATAGTAAAGCGCTAAATCCAACCAGTCAAAGGAGGTTTCGTATGGAAATTTACAACCCTGAACAGGCATTGTTAAAAGCACGAAGAGAATTTGGAGAACACGGCGGTGTTGCCCCGTCCATTTCACGATCCGCCACATTCACGGTCATGCATCCCGGAATCATGCCGGAAATTTTCAACGGTTTGAAGGGACCGGAACAAGGCGGATGTTTTCTGTACAGCCGCCACTTTAATCCGACTGTGGATGTATTATCACGATACCTGGCAGCTATGGAAGGAACACAATCAGCCATTTGCACGGCCAGCGGGATGTCCGCAATATCCTGTGCCGTCATGCAGATCTGTAAAAGCGGGGATCACATTGTGGCCAGTGAAAGTATTTATGGCGGAACCCATGCCCTGTTTGAATCACTTTTGCCCCAGATGAATATCACGACCACTTTTGTAGATATTACAAATCTTGAAGCCGTCAAGGCAGCCATTACCAAAGAAACAAAAATCATCTACACGGAAACCATGGGCAACCCGACCCTCAATATCGCAGATATCCCGGCCCTCAAAAAAGAAGCACACAAACACGATATCAAGCTGGTGGTAGACAATACGTTTTCACCCTTAATTTTTACACCGAAGATTCTGGGTGCTGATGTCGTGGTATATTCACTGACCAAGTATATCAACGGGGCCAGTGACCTGATCGCCGGGGCTGTCTGTGGAGACCAGTCCTTTATTCAGGAGTTGATGGACCTTCATACCGGCCGGGTCATGCTGCTGGGGCCGACAATGGATCCTCGTGTGGCGTTTGACGTGCTTCAACGGATTCCCCATTTGCCCATCCGGATGCGGGAACACAGTCGCAGAGGGTTGGCCATGGCTGAAATGCTTCAAAAAATGAAGGTTAAGGTTTCCTATCCGGGCCTGCCGGACCACCCCCAATATGAAAAAGCCAAAGAACTGGGGAATGACGGATACGGTACAGGCGGTATTCTGGCCATTGACTGCGAGACGAGGGAAAAGGCCGAAGAACTCATGGAAGTCCTGCAGAATGAAGAATCTTTCGGCATGATCGCAGTGTCACTGGGGTATTTTGATACCCTGATAAGTTGTTCCGGTTCTTCAACCTCTTCGGAAATTGACATTGAAGACCAGCAAAAAATGGGATTATCTCCAGGGTTACTAAGGATCGCCTTGGGATATACTGGAGATTTGGAAACCCGTATGGAGCAGCTGAAAAGGGCCGTAAAAAAAGTTTTAAAGCGTTAAACGAAGCAGTGAATGATGGCTTTGGTTACATCACGCCTCTTTTCTGTGCCATGGTCATCATCTGCTCAAAACTGGTTTCCGGGGGTACCTGATAGGCCTGTTCATCTTTCTGCTTAAGGGCAATGGCCTCTGTGGGGCAGGTGGTGACGCAGAGGCCGCAGCCGATACATCTGTCTTTGTTCACCAGGGCCAGTGCCTCTTCATTAATGATGATTGCATCCATCTGACATCTTTCCAGGCAGGTTTCGCACCCGGTGCACAGATCCTCGTCCACCTGGGCATAGTGGTTGGAAAAAACCATTTCCGCCGGTTTGGGATGGCCCTTGAGTGAGCTTAAAGGGCCACAGCAGTCACCGCAGCAATTGCACATGCCGCTGGGATTCTGTGAGGTGGCCGGCTGGGTAATCAATCCCGCGTCATGGGCCATGGTCAGGATTTCCCCGGCCTCTTTGATATCTATCTTACGCCCCATGTCATGGTCCAGGTAGTATTGTCCCATGGACCCGAGCATGAAACAGACTTCAACGGGCTTTTCGCAGGCGGTTTCTATGAGTTTGGAGGACTTTCTGCAGGAGCAGTCTGAAATAACAATGGGGTCAGCCTTTGCCAGAATCTGGATGGCATCTTCATAGGCTGCCACCTGGGTCCGGGATTCCAGTGATTTATGGACGGGGATCACCCGTAAAAAATTAGAGAGGGAAAAGGACATGGCATCCTTGAACTCCTCATCCATATATTGTCGGACCATGGCGGCAAGCTCCCGGTCCATCTTATTGATCTGGAATTCAAAGAGGCCGTGGACAAAGGGGATGGCACCGTACCGGACCATATCCCCTTTTTTCAGGGAAAAGAGAAGCCCACGTTCTGCCATATCGGCCAGGATGCCAGCTGTCTCTTCCGGGGATTTTTCTATTTTTGGGGCGACTTGATCGGGAGTTTCAAGCATGGGGGTCAGTTGAAGGAATATTCCGGCATCTTCAATGGAAAACAACTTTTCCAGGATTTTGATTTCAATACCAGATTCAGTTTTTGGAAATCCCATTGAGTATTGATCCAGCCTCTCCTGTAATGTTCTGAAAATCGGGTTGCTCATCTTTATTCTCCTGTATTAAATTCAAGGGGGGCTTACCCCAATGCGGTTGTGATTTCCTCGAGTAAAGGCCCATTAGCCTTCAGGCGAAATTCCTCCAGGGCACTTCGTGCGGCCTTTCCCCCAAGTTTCCCCAGAGACCAGGCAATCATGGCGGTGACCCGATGGTCTGAATTTTCCTTAAAGGCTTTTATCAGCTCCAGGACAAAGGCTCTGTCATGGGTATTGCCCATGGCCCTTGCCACATTCATTTTCCATCGCCAGATTTCGTCGGGACTCATATAAAACATATGGGGCCATATCTTTGATTCAAAATAAGGTTTATCCATATGAAGCAGGCGGACTAGGTCAAAATCCGGTGCCTTTGCCACCACCTTGGGATTCACGGGAAGTTCCTTTGCCAGCCAGGGACCGTTCCGGGGACAGACATTCTGGCACCGGTCACAGCCATAGACCATCAAGCCCATGGGCTCCCTCAGGTTTTCTGGGGTCAGCCCTTCTCCAAAGTAGGTGAGATAGGAGATACATTTTTGGGGATTTATGGTGCCGTTGCCCCTGAGGGCCCGGGTGGGACAGGCGGCAATGCAGGCATTTTTGCAGAAATCTGGGCATCCCATTTCAACCGTGGGGACATCCGGTTCAAACTCCTGATCCACCACAATGGCAATGGGGAGCACCCAGGAGCTTTGCCGGGCAACATTGTTAGAGTAAAAGAGGCAGTTTTTTCCAAAGGTCCCCATGCCGGCCCTTGCCGCAGCCACCCTATGGGGCAGGTTAAAGGGGCATTTGGTTTTCATGCTCCGGGCAGTGAGTGCCTCCCTGAAACCCCAGATCCTTTTGGAAAGGTCATCCTTTGTGACCCGGTCGTCATTCAGGTAACACCGGCCAAAATGGTTTTCCATCGCCCTGGGATAGGAATGGCGGACATAGACTTCCATTAGAACAATAACAGTCTTTGCCCCCTTGAGGATATTCTTTGGGTCTGTGCCGTCCATCAGGGCCAGCCCTTTCTCTTCGGCCCATCTGTACTCTTCTTGCCGTCCTTCCAGAAATGTTCTGTGGGTGTCAAAGGGTTCTGCACTGGTAAATCCCACATCTTCAAATCCATTGGCATGGGCAAGGGCAATGATCTCTTCTTTGGTGATCCGGGTGTCAGCCATGGGTCCCTCCCTCTATTTATTTATGCGGGTTCTTTGTTTGCAGCGGCGATGGCCATCCTTTCCTTTGCCATGCGGACACTCATCTCAATGGCATTGTCCGGGACATCCGGGAATACTGCATTTTCGACCATGGTGATGGCGCTTTGGGGGCAGGTTCCCACACAGAGGCCGCAGCCGATACAGCGGTCTATATCCACTCGCTGGACAAAGGTTTTTTTGGTGGCCGGGATATCGGTCTGAAAGATGGCGTCGATCTGGCATTTCTTCGAGCATTTTTTACAACCAATGCAGGCATCAGCATCAATAGCGGCGTGGAAGGCAGCATGAACCTCTTCTGCGGGTTTGGGAAATTTGCCCAGATTCCTGAACAATTGACAGGAATCCTTGTCGCACATGCACATGTTGACGATTTCCTTGGAATTGGTGCTGAAAGGGACCAGGTTGGCCGCTTCGCATTCGTCAATTTTTTCCATGAGCTGATTCTGGGTCAGGGGTTTGCCGATGCCGTTTTCAATATAGTACTGGGCCACAAGACCGAAGGTCAGACAGGTCTCCATGGGGCGGGTGACCTCGTTGCCCTTTTTGATCTGCTCCACCCGGCATATACAGGGGGCTACGGCATAGGGGCCTTTGCCCGGCCCTATGACAAGGTCACGGATCATGTCATAGCTTTTTACTGTATCCTTACCCGAGACAGAGGTTCCCACGGGCACCACCCTGAGCTGTTTGGTTTTCCGATTTTTCCAATGATGTTCAAAAAGGCCTTCGTAAATATCATCTGCCAGTTCGGCCACTTCTTTGTCCACGGCATGGACATGCCATTCGTAGAGCCCCATGATGAAATTGGGATGGCGAAACAGGGCGCCGTCCGGAGTGGTAATCCTGAACAGGCTTCCCTGGGATGCCATGGTCTGGATTTGTATCACCGCTTTTTCCTCATCCATATCAAGGCGGGCGGCAATGGCCTGGGCGGTTTCCGGCATGGGGCCGATGCTCAAGGCAATCTGGGCCTGGAGGGGGGTATAAAATTTTTTCAACATTTTGATCTCAGCACCGGAATCGGTGGCCGGATATCCGGCTGGCATACTGTCGATATGTTCCCGCAGCCTATTATAGATTTCGTCTTCCATCATTTCCTCCTCTGATTGGTTTTGTACAGTTGTACAAATACTTCTCATGGGCCGCGCCCGGTGTCAACAGATTTTTGTACAAGTGTATAAAAAAGTTGAATCCCGGCCAACCCTGTGATAGATTAGGCCATCCAAAATCGGAGAATGAACAAGGAATGAAGAAAAAGAAAACAGATGCCAAACAGACCCGGCAGGCCATTTTAGATGCCGCCGTCCATGTATTTGCCCAAAAATCATACACAGCAGCTTCAATCAGGATGATTGCAACCCAGGGTGGGGTCCCCCATGCCCTGATCCGGTATTATTTTCCCACCAAGGGAGATCTTTTTGATGCTGTAGCCCAAAGCATTTGTGCCGACCTTTACCAGGCTGCCAAAAAGGCTGTCGTTGAGGTAAAAACCATGGACCGGGCCCAGGGCTTTTCCCTTTATGTCACCCGACTCATTGAGTTTTCACGTCTGAAACCCTGGACCTTCAGAATTTTATTGCTGAATCTCTCCGCTGAAACCGTGGAAACTGTTCCCGGAAGAACCCGGTTCATCGATACCGTGGAATCGGTCCGGGAACAGATGACCGGGTCCCTGAAATTTAAGGCCTCCCACGGGGACATCTGTCGTTTTACGGACAGTTTTAATGCCCTGTTGTTTTACTACCTGGGAACCCCGGAGAGCGCGGCCTGGCTCCTCCACCTGGATCCGGATTCAGATTCCTATTACCAATGGGTCCATCAGACCCTTGTGGATATTTTTCTTCCAGCCCTGGATGATCTTTTCCAGGGAGAGGGGAAATAGGATCTCTCCAAAAGGAAACAACCTCCTTTCAAATTCAAAGGACTCTTTTTTCCCAGGATATTGCCAGAATGATTGATTTTTGTTACGGTTTGGTTGCGCATGTATTCACTGTCCACATTGGGGTGTTAACCATGAAAAGGCTGTTCTATGAAGGAAGAGGAAACCTACAGGCGGATTAAAGAGATCATTCTGGATCGAGGCTGGCTTGAAACCGTGGAAAAGGTATCGTTCCTGGCCGCCGGTGAGTACAATGAAAATTATGTGGTCGCATCCAAAGATCATCAATATGTCTTTCGCATTAATCACGGCAGCCAGCTCAATCAGATTAACCCACAAGATCAGATCCGCTATGAGTTCCATGTGCTCCAGGCGGTGGCACCTTCGGGGGTTACCCCCGCTGTTTTTCAGGTGGCTTCGGATACGGCCCTGGGGGGAGTGTTGCTCATGGCCTTTATTGAGGGACGGCCCTTTGATTTTAAACGGGACCTTTCAACGGTGCCTGGCATATTTGCCGCCATCCACTCCCTGCCCCTGCCCCAAAAGAACCATGAAACCTCTTTCGCCGGGGGGGCCCTTCCCCCCCTGATCTGCCAGGCGGATCCCGTGGGGGACATTGCCCGTGAAAGTATTGGCCTCGTCAACCGTTTTGCCAACCACCCCTTAAAAAAAGAAAAAACACTTCTTCAAGCATACCATGAACAAATATTAACCCTGGGGCAAACCCATGGGGATCTTTTTGACCAAGAACCCCTTTGCATTGTCAACACAGAGGTCAACTCCGGCAACTTTATTATCCAGGAAAACAAGGGCTTTCTGGTGGATTGGGAAAAGGCGGTGATCTCCTGCCGGTACCAGGACCTTGCCCACTTTATCATTCCCACCACCACCCTGTGGAAGTCGGATTTCAGGTTTACCCCAGATCAACGCATCCATTTTCTAAAACAGTATTACGACTTGATCTTGCCTGGGGTTTCCTTTGAAGCGCTGGAGTTTAAAACCACCCTCCTTGAAAAAACCATCCTGCTGCGGGCTTTAAGCTGGTGTTTTATGGCCTGGTATGAGTATACAGGCAGTCAGAGAACGCTGACCAACGACACCACCTTTAACAAGATCAAAAGCTACCTGGAGAACATTGAATGTTTTTTGAAGTAAAGCAATTGCACAAATCCTTTGAAGGGAAAAAATTGCTGAAAAACATTAATTTTACTGCGAACCAAGGAGAAATCATCTCGTTTGTGGGGCCATCTGGCGTGGGCAAGACCACCCTTTTAAAGATCATTGCAGGGTTGGAAACCCCGGATTCCGGAGAGATCCTGTTCAACAACCGCCACAAGGAAAAAAACCCGGCGGTCATGGTGTTCCAGGATTTTTTGCTGTTTCCCAACATGACCGTGTTTGACAATATCGCCTTTGGGCTGAGGGCCGCAAAAAACAATAAAATCCGTATCCGAGAACGGGTAATGGAGATGCTGGACTGCTTTCAGATCAAAGAGAAAATGGATCAATATCCCAAGGCATTGAGTGCTGGCCAGCAGCAGCGGGTGGCCCTGGCCCGGGCCATGGTCATCAACCCTTCCATTTTGCTTTTGGATGAACCCTTTGCCAATCTGGATAAAAACCTCAAGGCGGAAACCGCCGCATTCATCCATAGCACCCAGAAGCGATTTGGCACCACCACCATCTCTGTCATGCACGACCAGGAAGAGGCCTTTCACATGTCCGACAAGATCGGGGTGATGCTGGATGGGAAGCTTGTTCAGTTTGATGCGGTGAGTAAAATTTTCCATGAACCCATCTCCATCAAGGCGGCCTCCTTTCTGGGCCAGGTTAACGTTGTGACCCCCGAGGCCATTGCCCATATTGACGTTGACGAGAGGTTTGATTTTCATACACATCGTTATTATTTTCGTGCCGAAGCCGCCACCTTATCTGCCAATCCCCAGGGGAAATGGAAAATCAAAGAGATCGTTTTTTATGGCACTACTATCCGGTATCATATCCAGAAAAATGGGTTAAATTTTCACATCAGCAGTCTGGGTAATCATTTAAAGACAGGAGAAAGGGTAGACCTTACCATCCGTCGCATTCTTAAAGAGAATATAAAATAATGCCAGTTTCATCACCGAGGTCTCAACATTTTTCAATTATGGCGCATCATAAGGAGAAACAAATGAAAAAATGGGCAATGATTTTTTGTGTGGTTCTTTTCCTCTTTTCGTGCCAGGCGCAAAGCCCGGAGCAGGTTCCCTTAAATTATGACAAGGCCCTGAAGCAAGCCCGGGGCACCTCGGTGAACTTTTACATGTGGGGCGGATCAGCCACCATCAACGCCTGGGTGGACGGCTATGTGGCCCACTCTCTGAAAGACAAATTTGACATCACCCTGAACCGGGTCCCCATGGATGCGTCGGTGTTTGTGAACAAACTTCTCACGGAAAAACAGGCGGGCAAAAAGAAAGGCGCTATTGATCTCATGTGGATCAATGGAGAGAATTTTAAAAATGCCCGGGAAGCCGACCTTCTTCATGGACCGGTGGCAAATAAACTGCCCAGCGTCACCCACTATATTGATGCAAAAAGTGTTGCCTTTGATTTCGGGTTTCCCGTTGAAAACTATGAAGTGCCCTATGGTAAGGCCCAGTTTGTCTTTATCTATGATGCAGCCAAAATCCCCACTCCGCCCAACAGCTTTGCATCGCTTAAAACCTGGATCATGGAAAATCCCGGAAAATTTACCTACCCCCAGCCCCCTGATTTTACGGGATCTGCCTTTATCCGCCAGGTGTTCTACGCCACCACCGGTGGCCATGAACAATATATGAACGGCTTTGACGAACAGCTCTATGTGGAAAAATCCAAGGCTTTTTGGGCATACCTCAAAGAGATAAATCCTTATTTATGGCAAAAGGCAGACGCCTATCCCAAGGATATTGCCGCCCTGGATTTGTTGTTTGAAAGGGGGGAGGTGACCCTGAACATGTCCTATCACCAGGCCAACGCTTCCAATAAAATCATGGAAGGAAAATATCCCGACACAGTACGCACCTTTGTGATGAGCGGCGGGTCTATTTACAACACCCACTTCACCGCCATTGCCTTTAATTCCCCCAACATTGCTGGCGCCATGGTCACTGCTGATTTTCTGGCATCGCCTGCAGCCCAGCTGTCCAAAAATACCCCCAAAAACTGGGGAGATTTCACGGTGCTGGACATGGCAAAGCTGGATGATAAATCAAAGAAAGCCTTCGCAGAACTGGACCTGGGTGTGGCCACCTTGCCTCTTGATGTGCTGAACCAGCATGGGGTGCCGGAGATTCCAGCGGCCTATCTCACCCGGCTTGAAGCCGACTGGCTGCGAATCATTTTGGGGAAAAAATAGTCCACCCCCCCATGAAACCTTATTACAAACTGCTGCCAGCACTGCTGCCCTTTGTGCTGTTCTTTGCTGGCGGCATTGTTCTCACCGTACTCCAGTCCCTGGGGATGATGAACCCCCTTGTCCATTACACTTCCATGTGGACGGCGTACAAAATAGTCTTGACCCACAGCCACTTTCTGGTGTCAATCCTTTTCTCATTTTATGTGGCCCTTGTCTCGTCCACCATTGCCACCGTCTTGGGCACCCTGCTTGCCTACACCATGTGGAAACTGCCCCTGCGACTGCACGCTAAAACCGTGGTCTACAAGATCCCCCTGGTGCTGCCCCACATTGCCGTAGCCTTTATTACCATGATTTTTTTAAGCCGATCCGGTGTTTTCTCTTCCCTGTGCTACCACCTGGGGATCACAGCGACCATGGAAGCATTCCCCAACCTGATTTTCAGCCGCTACGGTGTGGGGGAGATCATCGCCTACAGCATCAAAGAGACCTCCTTTGTGGCGTTGATGGCCGTTTCCGTGTTGATGAAGTTTGACAAGCGCTACCTCCAGACCGCCCGGCAGCTGGGGGCAGGAGAGATACGCATCTTTTTTTCTGTGGTGCTGCCCCACCTGAAAGAAACCTTGACTACTACGTTTCTGATTTTGTTTATTTACAGTTTTGGTGCCTTTGAGATCCCCTATATCCTGGGCAACAGCAGCCCTGGCATGCTCAGCCTGCAGGTATACGACTACTACTTCAAGCATGACCTGTCACAACGGCCGGTGGCCATGGCCCTGTTGGTAATTTTGTTTTTGGTCTCTTCATTGTTGGCCTACCTTTATTTTAAGATAAGCAATAAGCTGGACAAGGGGGGGATGTGAATAAAGATCAACTCAAGGTGGCGGGGCTGTGGTTTGTATTTTTGTTTCCCCTGGTGGTGCTGGTGATATACAGCTTTGCAGGGCGCTGGACCTTCCCCTCCCTGATACCTGACACCATGAACTTTCGCACCTTGACCTATTTTAAAGCCAATGGCTATAAGATTCTCACCCATTTGGGGTCCTCTTTTTTATATTCCATTGTGGCGGTGGTGCTGTCGGTGTTCTATTCCCTGGTGCCGGCAGAATTTTTAAGCCGGGCTGATTTCAAAGGAAAAAAGCTGGTGGAAAGCCTGCTGTTGGCGCCAGCGGTGCTGCCCGTCATGACCTTTTCCGTGGGCATTCATATCATTTTCATCCGATTGGGCCTTGCCGATACCCACTTCGGGGTGGCCTTGATTCTTTCCGTTTACAGCTATCCCTATATGTTGAGAGCCCTAATCTCCGGATACAAAACCATCCACCCCGATGCTCTTGTGTGTGCCAGGAACCTGGGAGCAGGATTCTGGCAGATTCTCTGGGAAATTGAGATCCCCATGCTGCTGCCCGCCCTCACCGCCGGGTCTTCCATCGTGTTTCTGGTGGCATTTTCCGATTATTTTCTGGTATTTCTCATTGGCGGGGGATCGGTGCCCTCCTACTCCGGATATCTGTTTCCCTTTCTCAACTCGTCGGACTGGTCCCTGGCATCGGGATTAACCTTGCTTTTTATCCTGCTGCCGGTGCTTTTATTTGTGGTGCTGGACCTCACCGTGAACCGGCTTTATCGAAAATGGATGTAGCATCCCAAGGGAACGGCCCGGAAGGGCTAAGCATCCTTTGAATTGTTTGACTTCTTTTATGCATTATTGTGTTATCCATGCAAATTACTAAAAGAGGTTTCTGATATGCATGGTTATGTCCAAACAATCAACAGAATCACTTGCGGGCCGCATCGCCTATATTGATCTAACTCCTATTATAGTTAAAGAAGTCGATAGCATCTCAATATGGTCGAAAACCCGTCTTAGGGGCGGTTTCCCTGAAAGTGTTCTGGCCGGAAATGATATGGACAGTTTTGACTGGCGTCTTGATTTTATTCGAACATTTATGGAACGTGATATTCCAAATTTAGGATTCAATATTCCGGTCCCGGTAATTGAGCGATTATGGTTGCTTCAAACCTTCTTTCATAAGAACCTCGAATGGTGCTGAAATAGATCTCATATTGGAAAGGGCAGGACAACAGCATCTTTTTGAATGCAAACTTTCAAAAGCACCAAAACCTTCCCGGGGATTTTATGAACTGATTGATACAATAAATCCTAAATCCGCATGGGTTATTGCTCCTGTTTTGAGGTCGTCACCTTTCCAAGATCACTATAAACCCGGGGGAAATCATTTTTTATCTTCCCAAAAGGCAGTGCCTTCATCTGCCAGGGTGTCAAAATCATCATCCGCCTTGTCCTTGAAAAAGAGCGTCTCAAAATCCATGTCCTCATCATCGCTGGATTTTCCATTTTCTTTGACGGGTGATGGGGAGGCATATTGTTCAGGCTGTAACTCATCCAGAAGATCGTCAAGTTCCAGAACACCGGCATCATAATCCGCAAGATCATCTTTTTCATTACTTTTTTCAATGCGAGGAGCCGGTTGGGAAAGGATTTTGGCCTTTTGTTTCTTTTTTGTTTCCCCGGAGGAAACGGGTGGTATCGGTGGTGTTTGTATTTCAGGGGCAACCACCGGTGGCGGCTCAGTCATGGAAACATCAATCAGAGGTTCTTCACCAGATATAAGGTTGCCGTTCCGATCAATGGTGATGCTCACATCCATGGCGCAATAGAGATTTATCTTAAAGGCCACATTGTTTTCATGGAAAATAAATTCCCCACCCTTTGATTCGATGGCGCATTGTTTCATTTTCTTTGTCACCACTTCCCGGATGGCATTCAAGTCAAGGTGATCCTTGACCGCATTGAAAAATGCTTTTTCACCAGACTGCATCACCTTTGGATCCGTAATTTTCATACAGCACCTCATTTTATCAAAAAAATTAATCCAACATTATCCCACGGAAAAATCGCTAATATTAATTACAGCACACCAGATGATCCAGTCTTATTTATAAAAAAAATCCGATAGGCAAGAGGCTTTTTTAAGCTTTGCTGGGGGTGGACCAAAATACGAATATCTGTCCGCCCAGAATGGTTTCTATTAAAACCGAATCATCAAGGGATAGCTATCTCTACAATTTTTGTGACTTTTTGTCCAGTGCATTCTGCTATAAAAAAAGCCCGATCGCTTCCAGAAAGGAACCGATCGGGCAACATGTTTAAAAACGATATTTGCTATTTAGAACCAAAGGATATTTCGGGCATTTCTTCAGCGGCTGTGTCTGCCTCCACAATGGCATCCATTTTGGCCAATGCCGAAGGCAACAGGGTATTAATGAAAAAGGCAGCTGTTTTCATTTGTCCCGCATAATAGGCAACATCCTTTGCCTCCTTCACCGTTTCTGCCATCATGTCAAGGAAATATCCAAAGGATTTTCCCTTTTTCATGGCCAGTTTCCGTCCCAGAAGATCCATGGCCTGGATGCCGTTGGTTCCTTCATAGATCATAAAAATTCTGGAATCCCGCATGAGCTGTTCCACGGGAAGTTCTTTGATGTAACCATATCCGCCAAATACCTGGACCCCATGGCTGCAAACCTCAAGGGCCTTGAAATTTTTTTTATACTTCTATTAACAAAAAGCGTCTTCCTATCTATCATACAGCGATTCTTTGGTCTCTCACCAGACATTTTAAGTTTGCCTGTCCGGGTAGTTCAGGATCCCTCCTGGATTTTGAGTCAAAATTAGAATGGCTGATGTGTATCTACGGGCTACGCTCTCTACAGTTATCTCATAACCCATATTTACCACGCAAACAGGTTAAGCAGCCGTAGTCATTGACGTCCCGTTTTTTTCCGTAGACGTAATTTCTGCTGAAAAATAGAACTTTTCAGTTCTTTATAATGTCAAGCGCAAGTATATCCTCCTTGCCAATCCTTTCGAGCAACTCTTTTTGTTTCTCCGTAGGGAGACTCTTTTTATAAGTTGATAAGTCTGCACTCTCAATTTTAATATGGTCAATCATGCACCCGGACAATTTCGAATACAGCCTTTCATGTGCCACAATATTTTCTGTTAGTGTTCCCGTATTCTCATGAAGTCGTAAAGTGAGGGTACGATTAATAAGGTGTGACAAAACACAAATTGTAAAATGGGCTTTGACGTGGATTTCTTTCCATACATGAACTGGTGATACTTCGGCAAATGATTTGATATCTCTAAAAGCCGATTCGATTACAACCTTTTCCCGGTAAGGAGCTATAGCCGATTCTGGGGAGATTTTAAAAGGCTTGCCCTCCTTCTCAGTATGATTGGTTACGAGTAGCCAGAAACCGTCAAGCCTACCTGCCTCTAACATATTGGCCTCATTTACATTTATAGTTCCCAAGTAACTACGAATCTTTTGTTCTGAGCCATCCTTTATTGTACGTTTCAAATGTTGTATTTTTAAACTTACATCGACAAATTTGGTCAATTTAAATTTTCTAATTCCGTCTTTAAATTTATGATCCGTAGCTTTTCTTTGTCGAGACCTTTTTGCGCCATCTAATTCCGAATTCAGATTATCAATGAATGCTCTGAAATTCACAACGGCTTGTTCTCTGGCCTTACGCTGGTCCTTGAACAGTTGCGGATTGAAGCAAAGAATGTATCGTCGTTCTCCTTCTACTTTAGCTTCCCGATAATATGTGTTGTTGTTAAGTTTTGTAAAATTTTCAAGATCATTCACCTGTGCATCAACATTCTTAAAATCAAGGAATGAAAATATTCCAAAATCGATATCAGTTATTCCTTCCAATTGGCTTTTGTCCATTGCCGAAATGTACTTGATCTTTTCCCCCTCGATCAGAGAAAGGTTGTCGTCAGAAACCATTCCTCGATCAAAAACCAATGTTGTATCAATGGTTTTAAAACGACTTTTCAAGCGACGCATTAGCCAGGTAATTGTATTCGCATCAGCAGTTCCACCAGGCAACACATCCCAATAAAACGGCAACCCGTCCTTGTTAACTACAATGGCCAAAACGACGTGATTTTGATATCCTTCTTTGCAATGCCCCCATTTCACCAAAGCACACCGAGACCCAGTAAAAGTGGTACTTGAAAGATCGTAAAAAACAGATTCCATCGAATTAGGATATTTGAGGTCAATGGTTCTAAAAAGATGCTCACATATAGATTCCTTGAGACTCTCAATGGCATCCAGCTCTCTAAAGATACGAGATGAGTTGATCAATTCGGAGTCCACATCAAGTAACCAGGGCAATGCGGTACTTGCAAACCACTCCGGTATTTTTGACTTGCAGACAGGATCAATGCACCGGTTAACACTCAGAACCCGAGCAATTTTTGCGAGACTGACATCTCGTTTTCCATTGTCATCAAATATTGTATCGAGATTCCAAAAATCCCATATGGAACTTGCCACAGCAACATCAAGATACCCAAAATGATCAGTAACAACAATGTCATCACATGTTGCCAAGAAGGTGTCTGGTTTTTTTATTGTTTTAAGGACGTTTCGCCACATGTCAGCTTCTGCATCAGAAAGCTTTCCAAGCTTCAAAACTATTTCCTTTCGATTCTTTCCATCTTTTCTGTATGCACGTGCGAGACTATATGAACGGTAAACTTTGTCTTTGTGTCGACTAACTCGCCAATGAAGATGTAACTTTGCTAAATCCATATTATACCTATCTTAGACGTTATAAATAACATCAATATACCATATTGAATGATATATAAAAGGTTTATTTGTGATATTTCTTAGATGTAATAATTTTGAATCAAAAAACAAATTTGACGATATCTCAGCGGGTTAGGTTAAATTAGTAGTAGGAAAGTGGTAAATATGGGTTGAATGGCACAGGCAACAGTATTTTCTAATTTTATGCCTGAATCTTCTATAACCTGACCAGTATCATAAAAATAGAACTTAGGTGTTTTTTGAATTGCCCGGGCAATATTTTTATGAAAAGGTGGTACTTTAAAAATTACATACATATTTTCAAGTATCGTAAGCCACCTTTTAACCATGATTTCCAGTTTTTTAGTTGATGAAGCTCATCAAAAATAACAAGATTTTTTGATCGATTTCAAGATTTTTCCTGCAAACTCAAACGGTCTTCAAGATTGTCAATAATTTTTTAGTCTGGAAACGCCTGTGTTCAGCAAAGTGCGTTGAAAAGCTTTTTCACATGATGGGCTGTTGTGTATAAATGGGGGGCAATTCGGATGGACTGACCCCGGATACTGACAAATATTTTTTCCTGTGCAAGCCGGGCCGGCAGGTCTTTTGAAATCCCATGGGGGTTGGTGATGCCAATTAAATGGGGGGATCGAAAGGGTTCATCCGGTACTTTAAACCCTAATTCTCTGGCCTTGTCTGCGATCCGGGTTGTAATGGCTTTAAGGGACATTTCAATTTCCGGGATCTGCCATTCAAGAATCTGGGTTAATGCGGCCTGGGCAACCGGGGAAAGGAAAAAATTACTGGCGCCGCCAACATCAAATTTCCGGGCGCCGGGTTGGTATTCATCCTGATAGTCCACAAGCCGTGAAAAGTCTTCTGAACCGGCTCTGTTCAGCCAGTTCTCCTCCAATGGGATACCCTTTTTGTGCCACTTGGGATCTATATAGCAAAATCCAAGGCCGTAGGCACCCAGGAGCCATTTGTGAGAATCGGATATGAGAAAATCAGGCTGAACCTCTTTGACAGAAAACGACAGGGCGCCCAGGGATTGCGTCGCATCAATCACCAGGGCCGACTCCACTTTTCGGCATTCGGATTTGATGCGTACCAAATCCAGCAACGTTCCATCTGTCCAGTGACTATTGGGAACCGCAACGATGGCGGTCTCACTATTAATCATATCGATTACAGCAGGTGTCCAGTTGCCATCCTCCGGCCTTGAAACCGTAAGAATCTTCCCGTTTTTTTCATCGGTCAACCGCTTCCAGCTGTAGATATTGGAAGGGAACTGATCTTCAATGACGACAATATTCTGCCCTGAAGAAAAGGGCAGGTTTTTTGCTGCCAGGGCAATTCCATATGAAACAGCCGGGATAATCGCGACCTGATCCGGTGAGCCATCCACTAATTTTGAAAAAAGATCTCTCAGGGGTTCAATGGAGGAGAAAAAATGTGCCGGTGTAATGTTCCATGGCTGGCTTTTGGCCCAGACCGCTTTTTCCCCGTCTGCCCTGGCAGTTTTAAGCAATGGGGATGTATAGGCACAGTTGAGATAGGTAACGTCTTGCGGAATATCAAATAAATGGGCTTGATTGGGTATCATAAAATGCTCCTCACACGGTTAATAGTTAGTCTATTCCCTATCATAATGATATTATTTTTTCCATATTTATAAGGGGTGCATTTTTCCGGATCAGGATTGCACCTGCCAGCAGCAGGCCGGCTGCGATATATAATGCAAGATCAAAGTTTTGGTAAGTATCAAATACAAGGCCAGCTAAAATGGGTGATAATGCAGCGGGGATGTTGCTCGTAAACAGCCATCCATAAACCTGTCCTATATTTTTTGTTCCCCAGCATCGTGCTGCGGAAGAAACAAATATCACAAGGACGCCTCCGTAGTTAAATCCGGTTATAGAGGCCACAACCCAGAAACCTGAAATGGAAGTTAATAAAAATGGGGCCATCAAAAGAATGCTGGCCTGACAGATCAGGTTGGCAAAAATAGCAGATGATGACGGGATTCGATCGAAGAGGGCGCCCCATAGGATTCGGCCTGCGGCATTGGCAACGGCAAAAAGCGAAACCGCTGTTATCCCAATTTGAGCTGCATTTCCAACGCCCTGGTAAAGTTCCTTTAAGTTTGCATTTACGGCAAACCCTGCGGCCAGACCGATCAGCATGGCCATATAAAGGATACGAAAATTAATATGGCTTAATACGGTTTTGGGATTTAATGCCGTCGGTGATCCGGTCGGATTTTTTTCAACCGGGACCTTCATGGTTGACCCGGCTATGAAGACAAGGGTCATGAATGCCACTCCAAAGGTGAAAAATGTTTCAAAGGGCGTAAACCCGGCGGTATTTATCAATCTTCCCCCGATCTGGCTTACCATGGCAGCTCCTCCGCCAAACCCTGCCACTGCAATCCCTGTCACCATCCCTTTGTTTTCAGGAAACCAGCGAACACAGACGGCGATGGGCACAATATAGGCCATGCCGGCGCCAATGCCGCTCAACCCTCCGATTCCAAGAATGGTATATATAAAACTGTGGTGCCCAAAACTGGCAAGTATCCACCCCCCGCCAAACAGGATTCCCCCGATCATGGCGCTTGTTCGGGTACCAATCCTCGGAAGAAAATTTCCGGCAATCATCATGGTAAAAGGAAACACAAAATAAAAAATAGTGAAGGGCAGTTGAACAGGCCCTTGTGAAAGCCCAGTCAGCTCTTTTAAGGGGTGGACATAAACACTCCAGGAATAGGTTGCGCCCAGACACATCTGCATAACAAGAGCGGATAAAAGGATAAGGTATTTTATGGCAGCCTCCCTGTGAATCTTAATTGTTTCCCGGAACAAATTTTTCAACCGCCTGCAGTCTGCAGGAAAAGTGCAATTGTTTAATCCTGGAGCTCATACTATTCATCCTGCCGGTTGTCAAAATTTTTTAATTCGGGAGCCAAAATTAAACCCGTTTAAAAAGCGAACATTCGTTCTTCTTTTGCCTTGACTTCGCTGAAATTTCCTGTCTAATATAGTGTCTGTTTCACTAATGGTTTGTAACTTTGGCAAACACCCGTGCCCCAGTCAGGCCCTGAAAGGATCGAATGGATTACAAGGAATTTAAACGACAATATGCTGCCACGGCCACTGATATTTCCCGAGACGTTTTTTTTAAGAATCAGGAGGTCATGCGCATTAAAAAAGAGAAAACCGCTGTGACCAATCTGAACAAGATTTTTGCAGCTGTCTTCAGTATTACCTATAATAAAGGGTACCAGGCCATGAGCATGCGGGATTTAAGTCTCAAGACCGGCATGAGCCTGGGTGCTCTTTATGCCTATTTTCCGGGGAAGGATGAACTTCTGGCCATCATACAGACCCAGGGCCGGGCCATGGTCAAGGGGACATTGGACGAGTTTTCCAAGGCCCATAAAAATCCTTTGGAAAAATTGCGGGCCGTGATCAAGGCCCATATTTTCCTGTCGGAACTGTTTCGGCCCTGGTTTTATTTTACCTTTATGGAGGCCAGAAATCTAACGCCCAAAGGGTTTGAAGCGGTCAAAACTATTGAAGAGCATACCCAGAAAATTATCAGTGATATTTTGGTTGAAGGAGAAGAAATCGGCGTGTTCAAGCCGGGGAAACATGATCTCACGGCTTGTATGATCAAGGCCATGCAGCAGGAATGGTATTTAAAACGGTGGAAGTACACCCGACAAAAAATATCCGTGGACCAGTTTACGGATCATTTGCTGGATATGGTGGAGGGATTTTGCCGGATTAACCCTATATAAACCAATATAACCTATGAAAAATTAAGGAGAATGCAGATGAAAGATTTTGATTTGAGCGATAGAGTGGCAGTTGTTACCGGCGCCAGCCGGGGGATCGGGCTGGCCGTGGCTGAGCGACTGGCTGCCTGCGGGGCCCATTGCATCCTGGTCAGCCGAAAGGCAGAAAGCCTGGAAGCCGCCGCCGCAGGTATCAACAAAGCCGGGGGCAAGGCAACGGCCATGGCCTGTCACACAGGGCACCCGGATCAGATCCAGGCCCTGTATGAAAAAATTGAAGCAGATTTTGGAAGATTGGATATCCTGGTGAACAATGCCGCCACCAATCCCCATTTCGGGGAAATGATCACGGCGGATGCAGGGATCTGGGACAAGACCCTGGATGTGAATGTTAAAGGTCCTTTTTTCATGATTAAATATGCCGTGCCGTTGATGAAAGATAAAGGGGCCATTGTCAATGTTTCTTCGGTGAATGCCGTCAGGCCTGGTTTGTTTCAGGGGGTATATTCCGCCACCAAGGCGGCGTTGGTCAACATGACCCAGAGTCTGGCCA